>ENA-UEOI01000635-UEOI01000635.1-human-gut-metagenome-genome-assembly--contig:-NODE-635-length-35586-cov-5.208623_pt1 | contig 35586 bp, 17 predicted proteins | sample MGYA00242883_ERZ507882 | MGnify/ENA primary metagenome ERZ507882 (study PRJEB26167, sample SAMN06115502) | human gut metagenome | host: Homo sapiens | place: China:Chongqing | collected 2015-07-29...
TTAACTTCCTGGTTTCCATCAAGGGCGAACAAGGTAGCACTATTACTCCCCAAGTGCAGGATATGCAGGGAAGATGGGCCAAAAGTAGCTTCATACGCGTTAATCCAGGGGGAAATGTAACTCTTGCACCAGAAGTAGAAAATGAAAAAGGTGAGGTAATAAGTACCAAAGATATACTTGGTGGAAAACCAGCTATTGTTTCTTTCTGGGGTGTTACTTGTAAGCCTTGTATGACGGAGTTGAACACATTGAATGAATTGCTGGAAGAATGGCGAAAAGAAGTCGATTTCAATGTTATTGCTGTATCTATTGATGATAGTCGCTTTACAGCGCGTGCCCGTTCTATGGCTAAAGGTTTTGACTGGGATTTCATCTGCCTGTTCGACAAAAATCAAGATTTGAAACGTGCGATGAACGTTATGCTGACACCACAGACATTTGTTGTTGATGGTACCGGAAAGGTGGTTTATGCACATACCGGTTATACTCCGGGTAGTGAATATGAATTGTTGGAGCAACTTAAAGCAATCACTAAAAAATGAAACACATTTTATTCTTATTGCTGTTGGCAGGTACTGCGATGCCCAATCTGTGTGCCCAGGATAAAGGACACTTGACAGGAGGGTTAGAATCGAACAGCATATATTATGTAAAAGATAGTAAGCTCGGAGATGAGAGTAGTGTCTATCCGGATGATCATTTTGGAAGCAATAATTATCTGAAACTTGACTATACCCGAGGAAAGTTCAGTGCCGGAATTCAGCTGGAAGGTTTTTTTCCTGCTCTGCAAGGATATGACATAGGGAACTATGGTGACAAGAAAGCATTTCTGGGTGTAAAGTATGTAAGCTGGCAGGATGATAACTTTGGTTTCCGTGTAGGAGATATCTTCGAGCAGTTCGGTTCGGGTATGATATTCCGTAGTTTTGAGGATCGTACGTTGGGCATCAACAACTCTATCGAAGGAGTTTTCGGATCTTATTCTTACGAAAATATTCTCACGCTGAAAGGATTGTATGGACGGCCTCGTCTGTATACGGATTATACAGATTCATGGGTACGTGGTGCTGATCTTAGTTTTTCTGTTGCTAACCTTATCGGTTGGCAGGGAATCATGCTCAATCTGGAAGGTAGCTATGTGAATCGTAATGAAAAGGTATCCGATGAGTTGGCGGAACTGATGAAGCCTAATTTGGATATGTATTCGGCACGTGCCAATTTTGACTGGAATGGTTTTAATGGTCGTGTGGAATATGTTGGTAAGGGCAAAGATGTCTCTTCTGCACTGTTAGGTGCTACTGCCAAAGGTCATGGCCTGTTGGCTGAGCTGGGCTACAGTAATAATGGTTTCTCAGTTTTAGGTACTTATCGCGAACTGAAATATATGAGCACGAAACTCTCGCTGGATGGTAGTGGGGTAGGAAATATTCTGAATTATCTACCTGCCCTGACGCGCCAGTATACTTACATGCTTGCTAACCTGAATCCTTATCAAAGCAATGGTGAAGGTGAGAAAGGTGGACAAGTAGATGTTTACTACTCTTTACGTAGCAAAGAAGATCGTAGTAAATACTGGAATTTTCATGCCAACGGTTCTATGTTTTATTCAGATAAAGCCACTACGGTAGAGTCACGTTTGTTGTGGCGGGATATTAATGCCGATGTAGAACGTCAGTGGAACAAACAACTGAAGACAACTTTCTTGGTATCCGTTCAGGAATGGAGCCCTACTCATGGAATGGATGACAAAACCTATGTATCAAATATATTCGTATTAGACGGTTTGTATAAGTTTGGCAGGAAGAAGTCACTACGTGCCGAAGTACAGTATCTTTATTCAAAGGATTATGAAAAAGACTGGATTGCAGGGCTAGTTGAATTTAATCTGGCTCCCCGTTGGAGCTTTTCCGTGAGTGATATGTATAATATGGGTGATACGAAGGTACACTATTATAATGGTTCCGTGAGCTATACCCGGAAGAATACGCGCTTACAGTTGAGTTACGGACGGAATCGTGCCGGATATGTATGTTCGGGCGGTGTATGTCGCTATACACCTGCTTACACAGGAGCTAATCTTATATTAACTACTTCATTCTAAAAAAAGATTTATGAAAAAATATTGGAATTTATTATTGTGTTCTTTCTTACTTGTATTTGCTTCTTGTTCTGGCAATTCAGGTGAAGACGAGGTGCCTGAAGGTGGCGAACTAGTATTGATCTCTTCTGCTGCGTATATAGAGAATAATGGTACGGACCAGGCTGTATTTACAGTTATGAAAGGTAAGAAAGATGTTACTTCCGAAGCTAAAATTTATCAGAAGAATGGTGCAAGCTATGATCTGATGTCTTCTACTTCTTTCTCCTCAAAGAAATCGGGTGAATACGCTTTCTTCGCTAGCTATAATGGTGAAATGTCTCCTGCAATTACAGTAACAGTGACTTCCGGAATGCAGGGTTTACCTGAAGATCCTCAGCCAGATAAATTTGACGGATTCAAGCAACGTGTGCTGGCAGTGCAGGGTACAAGTCTGGGATGTGTATACTGTCCTCTTATGATTGCCGGGCTTACGGAATATGCCAAGCTGGAAGAAAGCAAGAGCACTGTATTGGTAGCTGCTCATGCAATAATGGGAGGCGATGACATGATTTCGGATTACAGTACGGCCGTAGCAAAAGGAATGGGTTTCAATACTACCGGTATACCTGCCTTATTATTCAATATGCGCTCGAGTGGTGAAATCTTGAGTCTTACGAGTGCGGATTCTCCTGCCAGTGTAGCTAAACGAGTTCAATCTGCTGCTCAGACATTGTTACAGACCAATGCTAATACGGGTATCTGTGCTGCTGTATCAGGTACTGAGGCTTCCGGCTCTATCAAAGTGACTGCTGCTGTAAAGGTGGGTAAGGCTGGAAAATATCGTATCTGTGCGTGGGTACTTGAAGATGATATTCATGCAACCGGACAATTGAATAACTATCCTTCATTGGAAGGAACCTATGATTTTACCCATCATAGCAACGTTTTGCGTTGCATCTCTTCGACCAGTCCGGTTACAGGTGTGAATCTGGGTGGAAAAGAAGAATGTAAGTCTGGTGAAACTTTGGGTTTCTCTTATGAATTTGATTTGAAAAAGCTCTCTGTTACAAATATGGCGAATGTGCGTGTAGCAATTATCGTTACCCGTAATGAAAGCGGTGCGCGCTATATGGTGGACAATGTGATTAGTAGCAAACTGAACAGCCAGGTGAAATTTGAATATAAATAAACGAGTTGAATGATGAAATTGAAATATTTATTCCTACTGTTTACAGTCGTATTATTCTGCGGCTGTTCAGAAGATGACGCAGAGCCTGTTTTCACATTACAGAATGCGGAAGTGGTTGCCAATGCCGAAGGTGGCGAGTATACGGTAACGGTGACAAGTACCAGTGACTGGACTGTATCCGAAGGTGCAGCATGGGTTGCTACGGAGATCTCCACAACAAAGGATAAGCTGGTACTGAAAGTGAATGAGAACCTGGAAAAGACAGACCGTTCGCTGACTCTTACACTGACTAATGCCGAGAATCTTTCGCAGACTGTTTCTGTTAAGCAAGGCACTTATGCTTATAGTGCGAATCACCACTATAAATTGCCGGTTGTCTTCCATGTACTTTACTGGAATGCAAATAATACGCAGCACTATGTAAAGGAAGGGCACTTACAGAAAGTATTGGATCTTGTTAACCAGTATTATGAAAATAGTGGTGTCGACATGAACTTTGAGTTTGTGATGGCTACAGAAGATCCTGATGGAAACAAACTGGAAGAACCGGGTGTGAGCCGTGAGAAATGGCAGTATACAACGATGGACTGTACCTCTTTCATGGGTAGCGGTGACAAGAAGTATAAAGACATCTTGTGGGATACGAACCGGTATGTCAATGTGGTTTTGTACAACTTCTCCGATGAATTGGTAATGGGTATTGCTCAATTCCCATGGTTGCCCGAGCCTTTTGAATTAGGGGGTATCAGCCAGGCACCGAAAGGAGCTAACCTAAGTGAGAATCCTTATCCGCAGTGCGTAAGCCTTAATAATAAGTATATCTATGATATTCCGGAGGGTGCGGATAAATACTCCATGTCCAATGTAATTGTGACGCTTTCCCATGAGTTAGGTCACTTCTTAGGGTTGTATCATGCTTTCAACCAATTGAACAATGGTAATACAAACACAAATCTGGATACTGATTATTGCACGGATACACCGCCCTACAACAAGGCGCTGTATGATGTGAAGCTGACCAATTATCTGACTTATAATCCTGAGATTACTTCAAAATCCTCGGATGCTTACAAGGTGTATGTGATGCGTGTAAACAGCAAAACGAATGTGGAATTCCGTTCGGCTAATATCATGGATTATGCCATCTCGGATGCCAATGCGTTTACTAAAGAGCAGGCTGCACGCGTCAGATATATATTGAATCATGCGCTCTTTATGCCAGGACCGAAAGATCATACCGGTGCTGACTTTACGGAAACGAGGGGTAGTGCCTCCGACTTCCGATTTACTCCTCAATTCATGGAATAAGGAAGATAAACGGGAAGTTGTGTAAATCATACTTCTGATAAATGAATGCGGGAAACCCCGAAGAGATTATTTTGCTCTCTTGTGTTTCCCGCATTTTTATTAGTTAACCGGATATTCCAGACAAGTAACCGTACCATCCATTGTCATAACGATAAGTTTCCCTTTCCCCGCACTCTTCAGGGAAGTAATTGCCGAATGGGAGATTTTGTGTGACCAGGCAATGCCGCTTCCATCTGTTCGTATAGCATGAAGGACGCCGAATTCAGTAGGAACAAATACCAACTGTCCGGTAGTTTCCATACGGGTAGGGATAAAGTTACCTTCATAAGGCATCAATGTGTTCCAAAGATTGTTGTATGTACCTTGAGATATGTCTATTGCGGTAATAGTGTTCTTGATCCCTTTCACATACATCGTCTTTTCATCCGGTGAGAAACCAAGAGATTCGCGCCCTTTTGCTTCATCGGAAACCCAGAGGATTTCTCCTGTTTCTGGACGGAATGAGCGGACAAAATAGTCGGAACTGAGGACAATGACTTGCTCATTCTTCTTTCCTTGCTGCGTATAGGGTAGTACAACCGGCCAGCAGGCACCCGGTGAGAAATATCTGCCTCGTTTGGTGTCGAACTCCCATAATCTCTTTCCACTCTTGCGGTCTATAGCATAGAACATTGCTCCCCAGGTGCCTATATACACACGCTCTTTATCAATAGCCGGACGCGATTCGATGTAGCCATGCAAGCCGTCGCAAGTCCAGTTCAGCGTTCCGTCTGCCAGTTTTAAAGAATAGAATTTACCGTTGCTGCTGCCTATATAAACTGTTCCTTCTGATACGAGGGGACAAGCTACAATAGGGTAATCCATATTGTACTTCCAGCATACAGTGCCTTGTTTCCGGTCGAGGGCATAGATGAAGCCGTCACACGAAGATATGATTATAAGCCGGGGAGTAATGAACGGGGCTGAGAATATCTTATTCCCGGTGGTATAGGTCCACAATGTTTTACCATCGGCGACATTAAGGGCGTGGACCACACCGGCAGTATTGGTATAGACATACAGATCAGCGTCTATGCTACCTTGTGAAGCAATATCAGTTACGTCTTTTAATTTCCAGCTTTCGCGTACTGAAGGATATTCGTCATTGATGGTAAAGTCGGGGCGATAGTAGGTGGTATCTTTCTTTTCCTGCAGAGGAGCCAGGAGGATAGAATGCCATGCCGGATGAGTTTCTGTTTTGATGGTGCGTTCCTGAAACTCTAATGTATTGCCACGGAGAGTTACGAGATTGTATCCGACTATCGGATCTTCTCTTCGTAAAGACGAACGTCCGAGGACGGCAGGAATTCCTTCTGCATCATAAGCATGGTTCACGTGCAGGTGTCCTCCGAGTATTGCTTGGATATTGCGTGTTTTAAGAATGTCGATAACTTCGTACCAGTTACTCAGGTCCTGATTGAGAGGAAAGTGATTGATGAAGATAATGGGTTGCTTTGCCGGAGTAGCACGGACGATGGAATCGAGCCACAGAATCTCTTCGCGGGGGATGTGAGGTGGTCCCATACGTAGGCTTGGTCCGGCACCACAGCCGATAAAACGAACTCCCTGCCAGTCATAACAAAAATGGGAAGCCTGGAAAATCTTGTCGAACATCGTGCATCCGTTTTCACTCCAGTTTACATCATGGTTGCCGGGAATGAGGAAATAAGGCTTCCTGAAATCTTTCAGAATGTCTTGCAGCAAATAGAATTCTTTGGTATCACCGAATTCGGTGACGTCGCCGCTGAGAATAGTGAAGTCAACATCTGGATTAGCATTGATGTCTTCAATGGATTGCCGCAGGTCGTCTTCGGCATAAGCGAAAGAATTGAGGTGTACATCGCTGAGCCAGGCGAAAGTGAAGGCTCGTTGGTTGCTGTCTTGCCCGTAGGAGAGGACAGACAGCGCTATCACGCAGATAGCCGATAAAATTCTTTTCATGATTTTTGGGGGTATTAGTAAGTGTTCCCCCAAAGATAAAAAGTTTCCGCGGTAAAAGTAATGTTTTACCGCGAAAACAAATAAGTTTAAGGGAAGGACGGATCATTTGTTCCCCACCATTTACACCAACGCTCATAGTCCACCTTTGTTCAGCAGCATAATCAGTGCCAGTAAATGTGTTTTCCTGTTTTTCATGTTTCTATCTTTATTAAGAGGTTTACATCTGCTGACAAAGATAGATGATGTTTTTATTGCCTGGTCAGGATGATGTTACAGATACTTTTCATTACGTTACATCTTTAGGATGAAATATTTCAAGATAAAAGAGAACACCTGCTCCATTTAGTCAATATTCAAAAAATATTCATTCAGGTTTTGTGTAGGCTTCAAATCAAGCTTCTTTCTCAATCTATACCGGTTATTCTCTACCGCACGGACCGAAAGGTTCATCAGTGAGGCGATGTCCTTGGTTTCCATATTCAATCTGAGACAGGCGCAGAGGCGGAGGTCGTTGTTGGTGAGTTGCGGATGCATCTCTTTCAGTCGCTTGAAGAAGTTACGATGCTTCTGCTCGAACTTGATAAGGAACATTTTCCAGTCATCTTCGGTATCGAGATTGTTGGCGAGCAGATTGTTTATCTTCTGATAAAGGGGGATCAATCCTTTCTGTGTATTCCGGGCACAGATATCATCTACCATCTCTTTGAGTTTCAGAATGAGTTCGTTCTTGTGGATGATAAATGAAGTCTGAGTGAAGATCTCGGCATCTTTTTCTTCGATTTCATTTTGGAGTTGCTCGTTCATCAAACGCAAATGTGCAGCTTCCTGGGCTTTCATCCGACGCAGATGTTTGGTTTGCAGGCGCCGTTTCATCAGGTAGAAGGTACCAAACAGGGCAGCAATGATGAGGGCACAGCAGGTCAAATACCACCAAACGGTATTGTACCAGGGAGGAAGTACATTAAATTCCAGAAGGGTATCCGGTGAATAATTATTCAGTCCATCTGTAGTGCGCAGGCGCAATGTATACTTGCCTTGTGGCAGGCGGGCATAGGAAATGCTATTAAGCTGTTTCGGGGCACTCCAGGTACTATCCATTTCCTCCAGTTGGTATTGTACAGAGAGATTTCCGGCAAATGCGGCATTGACAGAGAAACCGACAGTAACCGTATTGTCTTGAAAAGGGATGTGGATGGTCTGGTTAATATCTATAAAACCTGCATTCAACTCTTTTCCGGCATGAATAAACTCCAGATTAGGAGCGGAAAGCTCTACGGTCTGCCGCTTACTGCGATGGGAGTTATGGAGAATGAAACCTGCATCCAGACAAATAAGTGAAAGTGAGTCGTTGAGGACGGCGATGTTCTCGTAAGCAGTGATGAGCGAGAGGTTATCAGCTTCTACTTTATAGGCTTCGCGGATGCGTGCAATGTAACCGTCGTAAAAGAAACGATAGACTGATGAACCGGTAATGGCCCAACTCTCTTCGCTATCAATGGGGACGATACGTTTAAGATCATGTATGGTTTCGAAGCAGCGGTTCAGGTGCTGTTCAAGTTGCAAGTTGTCGTTGACCTCGTCATAGATATAAAACTGGTCATTGCCTAAGAAGAGGATACGGCCACCCGATTTGAATAGTTGCAGCCGGGCAGGGAGCGAACTGTCTTTTTCATTACCATAATAAGTATAATAGCGGAAGGCATTTTGTTCATCATTCAGCCGACATTTATATACGCCCCGACTGGCGGTTTCCAACCATATATTCCCAAGATGGTCTACTTCGGCATTATATATCGGGTCGGATATCTGTCGCATGGAATTTAATTCTCCGGTAGTTCTGTTCAGTATCAGCAGGTCGTCGTAGGTAATGATAATTTGTATCTGTTTTCCATTGATGGTTGCCTCCAGTGTACGGAAGACTCCGGTATTGACACGGTAAGGGTGGCGGATGCGGAAGTCGGGAAGGATTTCCAGTAATCCGTTGGTGTGTGCACAGAATAATCGTCCATCTATTTTTCGAAAAGACCATACTTGTCCCTGTGTACCTTCTATTAATTTGAGAGAGGAGAATACATCCAGCTCATTGAGTTTGTTATACTGGGTATAGTAGATTCCCTGATTTGTACCGATAAGCAGGTTATCATGCCAGATAGTAGCATCGTATATGCCCCCGAATCCACCATCGGTAGAACGGTAGTAACTTAATCCGTCAGTATAGCGAATGTAGGCGAGACCGCGGTCCAGGGCTGCCCAGATGTTATTCTGATTATCTTCGTAGAGAGACAGAACGGTATTGTTCTGAAGAATGTTGGTGGTAGAGAAATGGTTGAGGATGTTTCCGTGGGTATCGACTTCATATACACCGCTAAGTTGCGTACCCAGATAGTAGGTATTCCGTTTGGCGGAATAGATAGCACAGTTTAATTCCTGGCCTCTTAACTGTCGGGAAAGAGGCAGATTCCAGGGAATAAAGTTCTTTTGGTCATAGATGTAAATTTCTCCGGTGGAAGTGCCTATCAGATAGCGGTCAGTGTCGTAAGGCAGGATGACGCGAGTGGTAGTACCGTTCAGGAATTCGCTTCCGGGAATTTTGTTGAGTATTCCATTATTCAGTTGATAAAGGGCACCGTACATTTCCTGTACCCAGTATTCACTTCGTACTTTCAGCAGTAGCAGAAAAGCGCTTGGCCCGTCGATGGGGGTGATGGTTTGATGGTCGTATACATAGATGTGGCTGAAGGATTGGAAATATACTTTATTGCCATCTATCCAAATGCGCCAGAAACTTTGATTGTCGAGTGGATTGTCTCCTTTGATTAATCCTTTGAGGGAAGTGTATTTCAACTCTCCCGACTGGTCGCGATCCCAGCGACCCAGGTCTTCGGAGCCACCACTATATATGGTCTGATGCGATTCTACGGCAATGGCACGCACGATGCTTGCATTGGGCGTTTGAAAAAGTTTCCATTCCATACCGTCGGATGCCAGTAACCCGATGCTGTTTCCGAAGTACATGATGCCTTTTTCATCTTGCCCGATGGACCAATTTTTATTGGCAGCGTGATATTTGTCACGTGAGAGGTTGGTGACATAAGGTTTTTGATTGGCAAATAGGGTAGCGCAGACAAAAAGGGACACACAGGTTATGATGATGTTCTTTCGGATGTCCATAAATAGGTTGAATAAAGGTTAGAAAAGGCCATGACCTTATTGTTATTCTTGGGACAAAGATAGTTAATTTAAGGTAAGGGCAAAAAATATGGGGAGATTCTTCTTCTTAATATGAAAGTCTCTCCCCATGTTTCTATTTAAATCCCAGCTTTTTTAATCCTGTCTGTACATCGGGATGACTCATGAAGAGTTTCCATAATAATCCTGTACGATAGTTTTCTATCATTACAACTATAGGTCCCTGGTCTATCGCAAGATAGCGTTTAGGATACCAATCTTCGGTTTCACTGAAGGCATCATAGAAGCCATAAGGGCCGAGCACTTTATCCCCCATTTTATAAAGATAGCGCATTACTTCCAATGAATATTCAGGAGTATAGACAATGGAAGAAAGAGCGGCAGTGGGAGAGATGACGCCATGGTCTGCAAGCTCATTCGGGGCATGGGCAGCATATCCGTTGACGGAATAACTGGCTGTCAGTCCCCAGCAGTCAGGTCCAAAACCTTTCCATTGCTTGGGGTTGCGGATGCAATAGGCACGATTGATAAGGGTGAGATTGCGCATCTCATCGAAATAACCGGGACAGTATTTGTCGGATAGATTTGTCGGATCCAATCCGAGGAATGAATAATGTGCCCAGAAAAGGGGACCGGCTTCGCACCCTTGGTAACGCAGGTGAAGTTCGATATCTTCTACTTTATGAGGATCGACAATAGCGCCTTTTTCTGCCCAACCATCGTGATAGACCTCGACGGGAACACTGTGTGTGGGAGAAGCGGCGGCAAGGATGTACATGATGAGGCACTCGTTATAACCATGTACGGGAAAATTCATTTCCCAACCGTATTCGGGACTCCAATGCCAGTAGAGCACGTTCTGATCGTTTTGTCGATAGAAGTTCCAGTCTACTTCACGCCAGAGGGTGTCGATACGTCCGGCCAGGGCTTGCTCTTCGGGCGAACCGCTGACGTAATATTGGTGTACGGCCAGCAATCCCTGCATAAGGAATGCTGTTTCTACGAGATCGCCTCCATTATCTTTCTGACCGAAAGGTTTCACCTTGCCGTTATCTCCATACCACCAGTGAGGATAAGCACCATGAAACCGATCGGCTGTCTCGAGGAAAGAAACAATCTTCTCCATACGTGCCAGCCCTTCTTCACGGGTGACGTATCCGCGGTCGATACCTGTCAATATAGCCATAATTCCGAAACCACTGCCACCGGTGGTTACTACATGCTGGTCATCTTCGGGATAGATGCCGTCCATATGGATGCGCTCACATGCCAGTCCGCTGTTAGGCTCGGCACCCTCCCAGAAATAGTTGAAAGTGCGGCGTTGTATGGTATCCATTAGTGCTTCGTCGCTTATGGAACCGGATTTTGCTGTCGGGCTTTTACATTGTGTAAAGCCTGATAGTAATAAGAGCAGTAATAAGCTATATTGTATCTTCATATCTGGTATGGTAATGAACTCATTTTTTTATTTTTTTGCAGATTGCTTGTCTCGATTTATTGATGATAAAAGGGTGCTTTGTAACCGGTTGATTATCAGGGATCTGTAATAACCCTATCTCAGTATACGACTGAGGTACCCTAAGTATGATACTGAGATACCCTAAGTATAGGACTGAGGTACCCTAAGTATACGACTATGCCTCGACTATTGGCTTGTTGTAAGCAATTAATATTAAGACCAAGCATTTATATACTAAACGATACCCCGTCCGAAGTGAATCAATAACTTTCAAAACACAAAATTGTCACTTCAAACTCAGGTGAGCCGTTTTTACACTTTGGCTGCTACCCCCAATCATTATGTCGAAGTCTCCCGGTTCGGCTACGTAGTTGAGTTCATAGTCGTAGAAGCGCAGTAACTCCGGAGTGATTTTGAAAGATACAGTCTTACTTTTACCTGCTTTGAGGAAGATTTTATCGAACCCTTTCAGCTCTTTTACCGGACGGGTAATGCTTCCTACAAGGTCGCGGATATAAAGTTGCACTACTTCTGCACCATCGTACTTACCGGTATTGGTTACCGTGACCATAGCAGTAACAGAACCATCTTGTCCCATAGTCGGGGCACTCAGCGTTATGTTGCTGTATTGGAAGTTGGTATATGACAAACCATAGCCGAATGGATACAATGGATCGTTGTCTACATCCAGGTAGTTACTGCGGAATTTCTCGAACCATTTGCCTTCCGGTAAGGGGCGGCCGGTATTTTTATGATTGTAGAACAAAGGTATCTGGCCTACGTTTTTGGGGAATGTCATCGTCAGTTTACCGCTGGGATTTACATCGCCGAACAATACATCGCCAATGGCGTATGCAGCCTCACTTCCACCAAACCATACATTCAGGATGGCGGGCACATGCTCCTGTTCCCAAGTCAGCGTTAGCGGGCGACCGGTAAAAAGCGTCAGTACGACAGGCTTCCCGGTTTTCAGCAGAGCTTCCAATAGAGTGCGCTGTACATCGGGAAGATCCAGGTTGGTGCGGCTTGAGCTTTCACCACTCATTTCGGATGATTCTCCCAATGCAGCTATGATTACATCTGCATTAGCGGCCACTTTCAGCGCCTCGTCCAGTATTTCTTTATCTGTACGATTATCACGATTTAGTGAACGGCCGAACATTGTGGCACGTTCTTCGTAGGCTGCATCACTGATGAGGTTACTACCTTTGGCATAAGTGATGTTTACCTTGCCTGCCATCATCTCTTTCAATCCCTCGTACACGGAAGGATAGTCGTTGAGGCGTGCGGCTACACTCCAGGTTCCCGGCATGTTGCTGCGGGTATTTGCCAGTGGGCCGATGACAGCTACCGTACCTTCTTTTTTCAAAGGAAGTGTCGGGTTTGCAGAAGAACCTGACTTGTCGTTTTTCAGGAGTACAAAGCTCTCTCCTGCAATTTTGCGGGCAGCGTCGCGATGTTCCTTGGTGAAGATGTCACGTTTCGGGCGTTTCAGGTCGCAGTACTTATAAGGATTGTCGAATAATCCCAGTTTGTATTTGGCTTCAAGGATGCGGCGACAGGCTTTGTCCAGGGTTTCCATACTGATCTTGCCTTCGTCGATGGATTTCTTGATTGTACCCGTGAAGCCTTCACTTACCATGTCCATATCCACGCCTGCATTGAGTGCACGTGCGGAAACAGTCTGCAAGTCACCGATGCCGTGCGCTATCATTTCGGAGATACCGGTAAAGTCTGTCACCACAAAGCCGTCGAAGCCCCATTGCTTGCGCAGCACGTCGGTCATCAGCCATTTATTAGCCGTGGCTGGTACGCCGTCTATTTCGTTGAAAGACGCCATAACGCTGCCTACACCTGCATCTACGGCAGCTTGGTAGGGATACATGTATTCGTTGAACATACGGTTACGGCTCATGTCTACGGTATTGTAATCACGTCCGGCTTCTCCGGCGCCATACAGTGCGAAGTGCTTTACACATGCCATAATTTCATCGTTGCGCTTCAATTGGTTGTTGAGATCGATACCCTGATAACCCGATACCATTGCTTTAGCGATGGCTCCACCCAAGAATGGGTCTTCGCCGTTACCCTCGCTGACGCGTCCCCAGCGCGGATCACGGCTGATGTCTACCATCGGGCTGAATGTCCAGGAAATACCATCAGCACTGGCCTCGGTGGCTGCAATGCGGGCAGATTTCCTGATAGCTTCCATATCCCAGGAACAGGAGAGTCCCAATGGAATAGGAAAAATGGTTTCGTATCCATGCACCACGTCCATGCCGAATATTAAGGGGATTCCCAGGCGTGACTTCTCTATGGCAAGTTTCTGCACATCGCGTATCTTCTCCACCCCTTTCAGGTTGAGGAGTCCGCCTACCAGTCCTTGTTCAATCTTTCTTGCCACATCGCTGTTCTGTGCCTGTCCGGTGACGATCTCGCCGGAAACGGGCAGGTTCAGCTGGCCGATCTTTTCCTCTACAGTCATCTTCTTCATCAATGCATCGATGAAGCGATCCATATCCTGTGGAGACTTTTGTGCCTGTATGGCAGCAGTGCTAAGAAACGCTGCTGCTAACAGGACACTTGTTCTTCTGAAAACTTTCTTCATACACTCTGTTTTTTATAAGAACTATCTCCAATCCTCTTCATCCTGAAATGAAGAGAATTGGGATAGCATTGTTTGTTAGTAGTTCGGATTCTGTACCAGTACTCCCTTCGATTTATCTATCTCCGTTTGCGGAATAGGCAGGTAAGCGTTCTTATCCTGATACGTTTTACCGACAGCGGCCATCACCTCTTTTGCAGTACCCCAGCGTACGAGGTCGTAGAAGCGTCCCGGTTCAAGAGCCAACTCTACACGGCGTTCGTGCATAATGGCTTTGCGCAGTTCAACCTTATCATTGGTTGTAACTTCGGGCAGGATTTCCTTGTCCAGACCACGGGCATGTGCACGTACCATCTCCAGATATGTTTTGGCTTCGCCCGGCAGATTCTTTTCATTGGCAGCTTCAGCAGCCATCAGCAGTACGTCCGTGTAGCGGATGAGGCGGATATTTACCCAGAAACCACCCTTGGTATATTTCTTGCGTAATGACGGTTCGGTGTATGCCTTTTTGTTGAAGTAACCACCCATGGCTGTGGAGACGGGAGATTCGCCGTAAGGCTTATTGGTATTGGCTTCCGTGATAGGTTCATCGATGCTGCGGCGGAAGTAGAGTAAAGTGGCATCTTTACGCGGGTCACCCGGTTCGAAAGCTTTACCCAATTCTGTGGTGGCCATGTGCCATCCCCAACCTAAGTTCCAGTCGCCGGAGCCGCGTACACCTTGTACCTCGCAGAACTGGCTACCTATGGTAAGGCTGTTCTTCAATGCATCTGTAGATTCACACTGCAACTCGAAAATACTGGAACCGCAGTTCTCACCTTCTACGGTGAAGATCTTGTCTACCGGAGTGTCGAGGTTGTAAAGGCCCTTACCGATCACTTCGGTAGAGAGTTTGTACATGTTATCCCAATCGTTACGCATCATATAGGTACGTGCGTGCAGTGAGCGTACAGCACCCCAGGTAACGCGGCCTGTATAGTTTGAATCCCATTGCAAGGGCAGAAGCTTTTCTGCTTCGGTCAGGTCGTTATCAATCTGTGTGTAGATTTTATCGACACCGCTTTTGGCTACATTTGCGTCGGCAGAGTCCACAACCTTGAAAGTGATTAGAGGCACTTCTCCCCAGGCACGTACCAGGTTGAAGTAACAGTAGGCGCGGAAGAAAAGGGCTTCTCCCTTGTTGCGCATGGTTTCCGTATCTGTCTTTCCTTCTTTCTCGATGTCATCCAGCACTTCATTACACTGAAAGATGATCTTATAGTTCTGAGTCCAGTAAGCTCCCATAGTTCCATTGGAGGCGGTGTATTCGAAATCGTCGTACATAGCTGCCACATCGGCGCCGTCGCCTGCCGAACTACCCTTCTCGGAGTCTTCGCTGCGTGCCATTTCTATCATGAAAGAGGGAATACCGGCAGTGATGTTATAGCTGCGCATCAGGTAATATATATTATAAATCTTTCCACCTAAAAGGGCGTTGGGGGCATCGTCTTCCGTGAATTGTCCCAATGGGTCGCGGTCCAGGAAGTCATTACAAGAACTGAATGAGATGGCTGCAGAGCCAATCAACAGTGACAGGATATATTTTTGTATCTTCATGTTTTCAATGTTTAATGATTAATGTTTAGTATTTCATTTTTCATTTTAGAAAGTAAGGTTGAAACCGAATGTATAAACTACCGGCATCGGATAGCTACCGTTGTCCACACCGAATGCAATAGCTGTACCGCCCAATTCGGGTGTGTAACCGGTGTTATGCTTCCAGGTCTTCAGGTTCTGAATATTGGCATAGAGCTTGAGCGCCTGTACTCCGATCCTGGAGAGTAATGTCTTATCAAAGTTGTAAGCCAACTGTACGTTACGGATACGGAAGAAACTACCGTCTTCAATGTAATATTCAGAGTTCAGGTTATTGATCGTATGCTTCATGTTGAGCAACGGTTGGCTGTTGCTGGTACCTTCACCATGCCAGCGGTTCAGGCGCTGCTTCATGAAGTTGAATTGGCTCCAGTTGTAGTTGTCCCATGTACGGTAGATTTCGTTACCGGCTTGTCCCATCATGTCAACACCCAGTTCCCAGTTTTTGTAACCTACATTGAAGTTGATGCCGTAAGTCACGTCCGGAGTCGGGTCGCCGATCATGGTACGGTCGGCAGGAGTGATTTCACCGTTGCCGTCTACGTCTACGAACTTCAGGTCACCCGGTGTAACGGTTGCCAGTGTATTCTTGGGTGAGTTGTCTATTTCAGCCTGGTTTTGGTAAACACCTTCCACCTTGTAACCATAGAAGTAACCGATAGGGAATCCGGCCATTGTATAACTCTGGCTCTTGTCACCTGAGATGATAGAATAACCTTCTTGTACAAGACTCAGCACTTTATTTTTGATAGTAGTCAGGTTACCGCCAATGCTATAGTTCCAGTCACCGATCTGGTCGCGCCAGTTAATGGCAAGTTCGATACCCTTGTTTTCGATAGATCCCAGGTTACCAATACCCGGTACTGTTCCTGAAATGCCCGGCACTTCGGCAAGCAGATCCTTCGTAGTCTTCTTGTAATATACACCTTCCAGATGCAAGCGGTTGCGGAAGAAGTTAGCTTCTGCACCGACTTCCCATGCTTCTACCTTTTCCCATCTCAAGGTAGCATTAGGCAGGTAAGATAGCTGATAGCCCGGATAGATGGCGGACGGAGTACCGAATACGGCAGAGTATGCGTTGCTCAGCAAGGGTTCTGCAGGATAAGCTTTGTCCAGATTCTGGTTACCCAGTGTACCCCATGAACCTTTCAGTTTCAACATATCCAGCCAAGTGATATCTTTCATAAATTCTTCTTCGCTGATCAGCCAGCCTGCACCTACAGAGTAGAAATTCTGCCATTGGTTTCCTGTGTACGAGAAAGCGGAAGAACCGTCACGACGGAATGAACCGTTGAATAAATATCTGCCTTTGTAGTTGTAAAGGATACGTCCCAGCATTGATACGGTAGCGCGTTCCCATTGTGTACTTTCATTGGTGGAAGTACCGGCATCACCGATGCTTACATACCATTTGTCAGGATTATCAGGAATTACCAGACCTACACCTTGTGCACGGGCAGCTCCCAGATTCTCCAGTTTGTTGTAATAAGTGGTGAAACCGGCAGTAGCTGTCAGACTATGATCACCCCATGTATTCGTGTAAGTCAACAGATAGTCACTTTGTGTTTTCATCTCTGTCTGTTTGGCTTGGCTGACACCTGTCTTACCGTCGCCCAGTGTAACTATGCTCCCTTCAGCACTGGCATCATATACCTGGATGATAGGAGTGAACTTGCGGCTATTGTTAGAAGCATAATCCATAGAGAACATAGCCTTGAACTGGAAATGTTTCAGGAAATCCCATTCGGCATATACGTTACCCGAACCACGATAGTTCTCGGCACGTGTTGTGTTGGCTTTCAGGTCAACGTCTATCATTGGATTATTCATCTGTGCCTTCTGGAATTCAGGCAAAGTTGTATAAAGGCCGTATTGGTCATTGAATACCGTAGCTACCGGAGTAGCGCGAACAGCAGTGGTTACAGTCTTAGTGTCGGCTGGTAAAATGCGTGCACCGTTGAACTGGAAACCTACTCTGAAGTTATCTGTCAGTTTATACTCATTGCTGACGCTCAGCGTTATTTTGCTGTACTTTTCGTTCTTGATGTTACCTTGTTCATAAGCATAACCGGCACCAAGATAGAAACTATGCTTTTCGGAAGCTCCTGTGATGCTGACATTGTTATTGGTGATGAAACCGGTCTGGAAGATTTCATCCTGCCAGTTAGTGTTACCGTTCCAACCCGTGAAGTCGAATTCGGGATTACCTTCATTTCTTAGCTGTTCGTTATACAGTTCTTTGAATCCGGCTGCATCTACCATTTCTATCTGATTGGGTACGCTCTTAAAACCAAAAGAACCGTTAATGTTTACGCGAGTCTGGCCTACTTTAGCTTTCTTCGTAGTGATAATGATAACACCGTTGGCACCACGTACACCGAAGATGGCGAGCGAGGACGGGTCTTTCAGGATTTCCATAGATTCAATATCCTGCGGATTCAGGAAGTTGATGTTGTCGTTAAACAATCCGTCAACTACATACAAAGGTTTGTAACCATTGATAGAGTTGGTACCGCGTACGCGGATTTCAGGGTCTTCACCTGCCCTACCGGAGTTGATAACCTGTACACCGGCCACTTTACCTTGCAGGGCCGATAATGGATTGGCAACCGGTTTGTTAGCAATCTCGTCACCTTTGATATTGGTGATAGAACCTGTCAGGTCGCGTTTCTTTGCACTACCATAACCGATAACTACTGTTTCGGCAAGCATTTGGGAATCATCTTTCAACTGAACGTTGATAACACTCTGATTGCCTACTTTGACACTTTGTTTCTCCATACCTACGTATGAGAATTGGAGGGTAGCACCCGGAGTAACTTTAATGGAATACTTACCATCGAGATCGGTTATTACGCCGTTAGTGGTACCTTGTACTACGATAGATGCGCCAATCAGCGGCTCATTAAATGAATCGGTTACTACACCGGTTACTGTTTTTTCCTGGGCGAATACAGTGGTGCCGGAAAGTACGAGGCACACTAATAGAAATAAACTTTTAAGCCATGAGGCTCTCTCCAAGGGAAGAAGTGTTTTTTTCTTCATTGCATTAAATTTTTTAGTGGATAACTAGGTTGGACTTCATTCCTCGCTTCTTCTGTTTTTGGCGAGAATTAAGTCTGGGGCAAAAGTATGAATAGAAATAAGCTGGGCACAAAAAACACATTCACCACCAATACATATCCCTGATTTTTAACAATTCAAAGACTACTCGTTTACTACTCAAATTAATTTAATGCGTTGTTTATTAATGAAATAAGGAAAGTGCGTAATAAAACTTATCTGACAAAAAGCAAAAGCCGGAAACAAGTATTGTGTACTGCTTCCGGCTTTTCTATCTATTTATTTATTGAGAATCCCAGTTTCTGTAATCCGTTTTGTACATCCGGATGACTCATAAAGAGTTTCCATAGCAATCCGGTGCGATAGTTTTCTATCATGACGGCTATCGGGCCTTGGTCAATGGCGAGATATCGCTTGGGATACCAGTTATCAGTTTCACTAAAGGCATCATAGAAACCGTAAGGACCGAATAACTTATCGCCCATTCCGTAGAGGTGTCGCATCACAGCCAGCGACTGCTCCGGTGTATAAACAATGGATGAAAGGGCGGCAGTAGGAGAGATAACTCCCTGGTCGTCCCGTTCGTTCGGCATGTGGGCGGCATATCCGCCCACGGAGTAGCTGGCGGTCAGTCCCCAGCAGTCCGGGCCGAAACCTTTGTAATGCTTCGGATTGCGGATGCAATAAGCACGGTTCACAAGCGTCAGGTTGCGCATTTCGTCGAAGTAGCTGGCGCAATATTCATCTTTCAGGTTTGTCGGATCCAATCCGAGGAAAGAATAATGTGCCCAGAAGAGCGGTCCGGCTTCACAACCCTGATAGCGCAAATGAAGTTCGATGCCTTCTACTTTATGGGGATCGACGATGGCACCGTTCTGTGCCCAACCGTCATGATAGACAGCGGCGGGAACACCATGCGTAGGAGAGGCTGCAGCAAGCAGGTACATGATAAGGCATTCATTATAACCATGTACGGGGAAATCCATTGCCCAGCCATATTCGGGACTCCAATGCCAGTAGAGTACATTCTGATCGCTCTGGCGATAGAAATTCCAATCGACATCGCGCCAGAGAGTATCGATACGTTTGGCAAGTGCTTGCTCTTCCGGCGAACCATTGATGTAATATTGGTGCACGGCCAGTAATCCTTGTATCAGGAAGGCTGTTTCCACAAGGTCTCCACCATTGTCTTTTTGTCCGAAAGGTTTCACTTTACCGGTATCTCCATACCACCAATGTGGGTAGGCTCCATGAAAACGGTCAGCTTTCTCGAGGAAAGAGACAATCTTTTCCATACGTGCCAGACCTTTTTCACGGGTGACGTAGCCGCGGTCGATGCCTGAAAGTATGGCCATAATGCCGAAACCACTACCACCGGAAGTGATAACGTTCTGGTCTTTCTCGGGATAGATGCCGTCCATATGGATACGTTCGGGGGCAAGGCCACTGTTAGGTTCTGCGCCTTCCCAGAAGTAATTGAAGGTTCGCCGTTGAACAGTGTCCATCAGAGCATTGTCCGTAAGTTGGGCAGTGCTTCCGGTCTTCGAATTCTTGCAAGCTCCGAGGAGGAGCAGGAAGAGGAGAGGAAAATAGGTTGTTAGTTGTTTCATAATTAATATAGAGGGGAAGTTTAGTGATTAGGGTTTAGTGATAAGTGATTAGTGCCATGCGGAATAATAGCGCAGCCCACTAATCACTTATCACTAAACCCTAATCACTTTATTTAAGTGTCAATTTTGCCGTTTTCACCGTCTGGCTGTTTCCACCGATCATAATATTGAAGTCACCGGGTTCGGCTACGTAATTCATATCATAATCATAGAACCGAAGCAGATCACGCGTGATGGTGAATGATACTGTTTTACTTTCTCCGGCACGAAGGAAGATCTTATTGAAACCCTTCAGTTCGCGCACCGGACGGGTGATGCTTCCTACGAGATCACGGATATAGAGTTGCACTACTTCCGCACCATCGTATTTACCCGTATTGGTTACAGTAACTACGGCGGTAACAGAACCATCTTTTCCCAGTGTAGGTGTGCTCAGTGCAATGTCACTATACTGGAAGTCGGTATATGATAACCCATAACCGAAGGGATATAATGGTTCATTATCCACATCCAGATAATTTGAACGGAATTTCTCGAACCATTTACCTTCTGCTAACGGGCGACCGGTATTCTTATGATTGTAGAACAAAGGTATCTGGCCTACATTCTTCGGGAACGTCATCGTCAGCTTTCCACTCGGATTTACATCACCGAATAATACATCGCCAATGGCATAAGCTGCCTCGCTACCTCCGAACCATACATTGAGGATAGCAGGTACATGTTCCTGTTCCCAGTTCAGTGTCAACGGACGGCCGGTAAACAGAGTAAGTACTACAGGCTTGCCCGTTTTCAGTAAGGCTTCCAGCAAAGTATGCTGCACATCGGGTAAGCCGAGTTCTGTGCGGCTTGAACTTTCACCACTCATTTCAGAAGATTCTCCCAGTGCAGCTACGATAACATCGGCTCCGGCTGCCACTTTCAGCGCTTCGTCCAATAATTCCTGGTCTGTACGGTTGTCACGGTTCAGTGAACGACCGAACATGGTGGCACGTTCTTCGTAAGCAGCATCACCGATAAGGTTGCTACCTTTGGCGTAGGTGATGTTAACTTTGCCTTTCATCATCTCTTTCAGTCCTTCGTACAAAGAAGGATAATCGTTGAGGCGTGCAGCTACACTCCAAGTACCCGGCATATTGCTACGCGTATTACCGAGAGGACCGATGACTGCAACGGTGCCTTGCTTCTTTAATGGAAGCACGGGAGCGGGATTTTTCTGTGCTGCTAAGGGAGCGTTCTTTAAAAGTACAAAGCTTTCACTGGCAATCTTACGGGCGGCATCCCGATGTTCTTTTGTAAAGATGTCCCGCTTCGGACGGTTCACATCACAATATTTATAAGGATTGTCGAACAGGCCCAATTTATATTTTGCTTCCAATATCCGGCGGCAAGCGGTATTCAGCGTACCCATTCTCACTTTTCCTTCTTTAATGGATTTCATCAGTGTGCCGACAAAACCTTCACTTACCATATCCATGTCCACACCTGCATTCAGGGCAAGCGCACTGACGGTTTGTAAGTCGCCGACACCATGTTCTATCATCTCCGAAATACCTGTAAAGTCTGTTACCACAAACCCTTCAAATCCCCATTGACCACGCAACAGGTCGCTCAATAGCCATTTGTTTCCAGTAGCCGGTATCCCGTCTATTTCATTGAATGAAGCCATTACGCTACCTACACCTGCTTCTACGGCAGCTTCGTACGGATACATAAATTCATTGAACATCCGGTTGCGGCTCATATCCACTGTGTTATAATCTCGCCCGGCCTCTCCGGCTCCATACAGGGCAAAGTGCTTTACGCAGGCCATGATTTCATCATTACGGTGTAGTTGGTCTTGCAAGTTGGCACCCTGATACCCGTATACCATTGCTTGTGCAATAGCTCCACCCAGGAAAGGGTCTTCTCCTGAACCTTCGCTGACACGCCCCCAACGTGGATCACGGCTGATGTCTACCATCGGACTGAATGTCCAGGAGATGCCGTCGGCACTTGCTTCGATGGCTGCAATACGGGCAGACTTCTCAATGGCGGCCATATCCCAGGTACAAGACAATCCCAACGGAATGGGGAAGATGGTTTCGTATCCGTGTATCACGTCCATACCGAATAGAAGGGGAATACCGAGACGTGATTTCTCTACTGCCAGCTTTTGCACTTCAAGAATGCGGTCTACCCCTTTCAGGTTGAAGAGTCCGCCTACCAATCCTTTTTCAATCTTTTGCGCCACATCACTGCTTTTGGCCTGTCCTGTGGTAATGTCTCCTGTGACGGGTAGGTTCAACTGTCCGATTTTCTCTTCTACAGTCATCTTCTTCATCAGCGCATCGATGAAGCGGTCCATGTCTTGGGGAGACTTTTGCGCCTGTACGGTTGATATGCCTATCAGGGCGCCCATCAACAACAGGCTTGTTTTTTTGAATATTGCTTTCATATATTTCTATATTTTAAGATAATAAAATGAGCATGGGTTGTCTTAAGCAATCCGACTGCGATATTTAAGGAATTTCTTGCCTATAACTAAGTCGCGCGGTAGTATTTGCTTATTCTTTCCACCATGGAGATTCTTTCTTTCCATCGCGATGATTCTTTCTTTCCACCATGGTGGAAAGAAAGAATCCCCATGGTGGAAAGAATAGAATCTTGCCTTTTGGCCCCTTAGCCTCCGCAAGATTTTCTGATAAACTCTGCGGTTGCACAGCTTACCGATACTTGTGGAGTTCGATTTGATTAATAATCGGGGTTTTGTACCAATACACCGTTTGATTTATCTATCTCCGTCTGTGGCAATGGTAACAGTGCGTTTTTAGGTTGATAGTTCTTTCCGGCAGCCTGAAGCACTTCTTGTGCGATACCCCAACGTACGAGGTCATAGAAGCGGTCGGGCTCTAATCCCAGTTCTACACGGCGTTCATGGCGGATAGCTTCACGCAATACCCCCTGATCCAGAGACTCTACTTTCGGCAGTACATTGGTCAGCGTGCCGCGAGCGTGTGCGCGTACCTGTTCCAGATAACCGCTTGCTTCACCCATCAAACCTTTCTCATTGGCAGATTCAGCAGCCATCAACAAGACATCCGGATAACGGATCAGACGAATATTTACCCAAAATCCCATGCGCGTATATTTGCGACGCAAGGTTGGGTCGGTGTAAGCTTTCTTATTGAAGTAAGCGCCCATGGCGGTGGATACGGGCGATTCACCATAAGGCTTGTTTGTATTCTCCGGAGTGATAGGTTCGTCGTCACTGCGACGGAAATAGAGCAGTGTGGCGTCTTTACGCGGATCGCCCGGTTCGTAAGCTTTACCCATCAGGGTGGTGGCCATGTGCCAACCCCAGCCCAAGTCCCAGTTGCCTGCTCCGCGTACACCTTGTACTTGACAGAACTGGCTACCGATGCTGGCGTCTTCCTTCATAGCATCGGTGGATTCGCATTGCAGTTCGAAGATACTTTCACCACAATTCTCACCTTCTACGGTGAAGACTTTATCTACCGGAGTATTCAGGTTATAAATTCCGGAATTAACAACATCCGTAGAAGCGGTGTACATATTCTCCCAGTCGTTGCGCATCATGTAGGTGCGTGCGTGCAAGGAGCGTGCAGCTCCCCAGGTGATACGTCCTGTGTAGTCGCTGTCCCATCGCAGAGGCAGACAATCTTCGGCTGTGGTCAGGTCCTTGTCAATCTGTTCGTATATCTTCTCGGCAGTGGTTTTAGGTACATTGGCATCGGATGCTTCCACTACTTTGATGGTCACCAAGGGGACTTCGCCAAAAGCACGTACCAGGTTGAAGTAGCAATAAGCACGGAAAAACAGAGCTTCACCTTTGGTACGGATATTCTCAGTATCGTCTTTGTTTGCGCTATTCTCGATGTCATCCAGAATTTCATTACACTGGTAGATGATTTTATAGTTTTGATTCCAGTATGCACCCAAGGTACCGTTGGAAGCGGTGTATTCGAAGTCATCGTACATGGCTGCCTGTTCACCACCGTCGCCGGCATCACTTCCTTTTTCGGAATCTTCACTACGTACCATGTGTATCATGAAAGCAGGAATACCCGCCGTGATATCATAACCACGCATCAGGTAGTAGACGTTGTACATCTTTCCGCCTACAAGGGCGTTAGGGGCGTCGTCTTCCGTGAACTGGCCCAGCGGATCGCGGTCCAGAAAGTCATTACAAGAACTGAATGAGAAGGCGGCTGCGCCAATCAACAGTGATAGAATATATTTCTTTATTTTCATAATTTCAATAGTTAATGGTTTATGATGCTATCCCTTAGAAAGTTAAGTTAAACCCGAATGTATAAATCGCCGGCATCGGATAACTTCCGTCATCTACTCCGAAAGCAATGGCCGAACCGCCCAACTCAGGTGTATATCCCGTGTTATGCTTCCACGTTTTCAGGTTCTGAATGTTTACATAGAGCTTTAGCGCCTGCATGCCGATCTTAGAAATCAGTGCCTTGTCAAAGTTGTAAGCCAATGATACGTTACGGATGCGGAAGAAGCTACCATCTTCTATATAATATTCGGAGTTCAGGTTATTGATGGTGTGCTTTGTATTCAGCAACGGTTGGGTATTACTGGTGCCCTCACCATGCCAACGATCCATGCGTTGTGCCATGAAGTTGAACTGACTCCAGTTGTAGTTATCCCAAGTGCGGTAAATCTGATTGCCGCCTTGTCCCATCATATCTACTGCCAGCTCCCAATTCTTATAACCTACTCCGAGGGTAATACCATAAGTAATATCCGGTGTCGGATCGCCAATCATGGTACGGTCGGCTGTGGTGATTTCGCCGTCACCGTTCACGTCCTTGAACTTCAAGTCACCCGGAGTGACGGTAGCCAGCTTGTTTTTCGGTGAATTATTAATCTCTTCCTGGCTCTGATAAACACCTTCTACTTTATAACCATAAAAGTAACCGATAGGGTAACCTGCCATTGTATAACTTTGACTCTTGTCTCCGGCAATGATGGAGTATCCTTCCTGTACAAGGTTCAATACCTTATTCTTAATGGTAGTCAGATTGGCTCCAATGTTATAGTTCCAGTCGCCAATTTCATCGCGCCAGTTCAATGCCAGTTCTACACCCAGATTTTCAATAGACCCCAAGTTACCGATACCCGGCACTGTTCCTGAGATACCGGGAACTTCTGCCAGCAGATCTTTCGTTTTCTTCTTGTAATATACACCTTCAAAGTGCAGGCGGTTGCGGAAGAAGTTGGCTTCAGCACCTACTTCCCATGCCTCTACTTTCTCCCAACGCAGATTCGGGTTGGGCAGATAAGCAAGCTGATAACCCGGGTAGATAGCGGACGGAACACCGAATACTGCAGAATAGGCATTACTCAGCAGAGGTTCTGCCGGATAGGCTTTATCCAGGTTCTGGTTACCCAATGTACCCCATGATCCTTTCAGTTTCAACATATCCAGCCAAGTGATGTCTTTCATCCATTCTTCTTCGCTCATCAGCCAGCCAAGACCTACGGAATAGAAATTCTGCCATTGATTGCCTGTATACGAAAAGGCGGAAGAACCGTCGCGACGGTAAGAACCGTTGAACAGGTATTTACCTTTATAGTTATAGAGGATACGTGCCAATACAGATACCGTAGAACGTTCCCATTGTGTACTACCATTGGTAGCAGTGGCTGCATCACCGATGCTTACATACCATTTGTCAGAGTTATCCGGTATGACCAGACCTACACCTTGTGTGCGTCCGGCATTCAGGTTTTCAAGTTTATTGTAATAGGTTGTGAAACCGGCGGTGGCTGTCAGGCTGTGATCACCCCATGAATTGGTGTAGGTCAACAGATAGTCACTCTGCACTTTCATTTCCGTTTCTTTAGCCTGGGTGACTCCGGTCTTGCCGTTACCCAATGTGGCTATATCTCCTTCGGCACTGGCGTCATATACCTGAATAATCGGTGTATAAGTCCGTGTGCTGTTTGAAGCATAATCCAGTGAGAACATGGCTTTGAACTGGAAATGCTTCAGGAAGTCCCATTGTCCGTATATATTGCCCGAACCACGGTAGTTCTCCGCTTTTGTAGTGTTCGCTTTCAGGTCAACGTCCACCATCGGGTTATTCATCTGCGCTTTCTGGAATCCGGGGAGGGAAGTATATAAGCCATATTCCTTATTATATACCTCTGCCACCGGAGCTGCACGCAAGGCAGTGGCAACGCTCTTTGAATCGGCTGGCAGCATACGTGCACCGTTGAATTGGAAACCTACTTTGAAGTTATCCGTCACTTTGTAATCATTGCTGATGTTCAGTGTGATTTTGCTATACTTCTCATGTTTGATGTTTCCTTGTTCGTAGGCATAGCCTGCACCGAGGTAGAAGCTATGTTTATCGGAAGCACCTGTGATACTGATGTTGTTGTTAGTGATGAATCCGGTCTGGAAGATTTCGTCCTGCCAGTTGGTGTTGCCTGTCCAGTCCGAGAAATTATATTCCGGATTACCTTCATTTCTTAACTGTTCGTTATACAGCAACTTGAAGCCATCTGCATCCACCATCGCAATTTTGTTGGTAATGGCTTTGAAACCAAATGAGCCGTTGATGTTTACACGGGTCTGTCCTTCTTTAGCTTTCTTGGTGGTGATGATGATAACACCATTAGCACCACGTACACCGAAGATGGCAAGTGAAGATGGGTCTTTCAGAATTTCCATAGACTCAATGTCCTGTGGATTCAGGAAGTTGATGTTGTCATTGAACAGGCCGTCTACTACGTACAATGGTTTGTAACCATTGATAGAGTTTGTACCGCGTACACGGATTTCCGGGTCGGCACCAGCCTTACCGGAGTTGATGATTTGTACTCCGGCCACTTTACCTTGCAGGGCTGACAGTGGGTTGGCAACCGGTTTGTTGGCAATCTCATCCCCTTTGATATTGGTGATAGATCCCGTCAGGTCGCGTTTTTTTGCGCTACCATAACCGATGACTACTGTTTCGGCAAGCATTTGTGAGTCTTCTTTCAACTGTACATTGATGACATTGCGGTTGCCTACTTTGATGCTTTGCTTCTCCATACCTACGTATGAGAATTCGAGGGTAGCATCTGCAGGAACTTGGATCGAGTAATCGCCATCCAGTCCGGTCACTACACCGGTGTTGGTTCCTTGTACCACTATGGATACACCAATCAACGGTTCTTTAAATGAATCGGTAACAACACCTGTTACAGTGTGTTCCTGAGAGAATGCGGCAGTGCCTATCAACAGGAAACATGCCGTCAAGAATAGATTTTTAAGCCTTAGGGCTCTCTTCATAGGAGGGTTCAGGTTTCTCTTCATTGCATTAAATTTTTATGTGAATGATATATTGCATCAGAACAATGCAAATGAAAAAAAGATTTCGAGGCCATTCAAATCCCGGTTTTTTAACACAATTCCTTTAGCCTACTATGAATTAAGCAGGTTAGAAAGATACCTGCATTTCTTTTGGGTGTAAGTACAAAAAATAATATCTTTGTATTATCGTAATGGATGTTACCGTAATAGCTGTTGCGATAATGATGATTTATTTATTAAAAGCATAGTTTATTATGAAATTCTATGATCGTGAAGAAGAACAAGAATTATTAGAGAATATCCGTGAAGCTTCCCTGCAAGAGTCGCAAATGACTGTTCTATTCGGTCGGAGGCGTATTGGAAAAACCCAATTGGCGCTACAGTGTACCGCAGGAAATCTGACTCTTTATTTCTTTGTTGCGCGTAAGGCGGAAACTTTGCTTTGCCAGGACTTCGTAGAGGAAGCCGAAAATAAGTTAGGATTGCCTATTGGCAGTTATGTTTCTTTTGCCAAGTTATTCCGTCACTTGCTTATTATCTCCCGGGAACGTCCCTTTAATCTTATTATTGATGAATTTCAAGACTTTCAGCGTACTAACCCCTCTATTTTCAGTGAAATACAAAGAGAGTGGGACTTGAATAAGGGGACTTCAAGAATGAACCTTATTGTTAGTGGTTCTATCTATTCGTTGATGCACCAGATTTTTGAAGATCGGAAAGAGCCTCTTTTCTCCCGTGCCGGGCAGATGATACATTTGAAACCATTCAAGGTGGAGGTGTTGAAGGAGATATTGGCCGATCATAATCCATCCTACCATCCCGATGATCTTTTGGCGCTTTATTCATTTACAGGAGGGGTAGCGTGGTACGTCAATCTGTTTATGACAAATAAGGCGTATACCAAGGATAAAATGATTGGTTTGTTGGCACGTCCCAACTCTCCTTTTTTGAATGAAGGGAAGAATTTGCTTATTGAAGAGTTTGGACCGGATTACTCCATTTACTTCTCTATCTTAGAATGTATAGCCGGCGGAGACTATACTCGTGGAGAATTTGAAAATCGTTTGGGAAAGGCAGAGATTGGCGGCTATTTGGCTAAGTTGGAGAAATATTATTCTTTGATAAGTAAGAAACGCCCTATTTTCTCTAAGGAGAACTCTAAACAAGTACGCTATTGCATAGCTGATAACTTCCTTACTTTTTGGTTTCGCTTTATTTATCGTTATCAAGGGTATATTGAATCCGGTGCATTGAAACTGGTGGAAAATATAATCCGTCGGGATTATGATGTCTTTTCAGGAAGTATGCTGGAGCGCTATTTCCGTGATAAATTTATGCAATCTGGTTTATATACTGATATTGGTATGTACTGGAATCGAAAAGGAGAAAATGAAATCGATCTTATTACATTGAATGATTTGGATAAGACGGCTGCCATTTACGAGATAAAAAGAGATGAATCTCGGTATAGCATTACCAAACTGGAAGAGAAAGTGACAAGTCTATTGGAGGCGGAAAAGGAATTGAAAAAATATAGTCTTGATTTAGGGAAGCTCTCATTGCGGGATATGTAGAAAAGTTAGTTGCCGGAAGAAAAGATGTCACCGAATTAATATCTGTATTTCTTGAAATATTGAATTGTAAACAAAGAAAAGCCTCCGGGAAACTAATTCCGAAGGCTTTTTCTTCTTACATTTTTAACTGTATCTAAATATTTGTGCGGGTGATAGGACTCGAACCTACACGCCTCTCGGCACCAGATCCTAAGTCTGGCGCGGCTGCCAATTACGCCACACCCGCAGTGGCTTTCTTGTTAAGCGGTGGCAAAGATAGAAAGTTTTTTCTTTCTGGCAAATAGTTTGGCATAGAAAGTGTTTATTGAACTACTTTTAAGAGTTCACGTGCCCGTTCTATAATGGCATCACTTTTGGTATCATCCTCATCCATATCTACTTTCTCGTCTGGATCAATGCCGAATTCGATATGTTGCTTTTCGGCATCCAGATGCGGACTGGCAGAAAAACGTACTCCCCAACCGTTAGGAAGTTCCGAAGAAAAAGGCAAACCTGAACCACCACCGGTTTTGTCACCTACTAAAGTGATATTAGGAAAGTAGCGCATAGCGTTCACGAAATCATTCGTTGCACTGTAAGAGTGGCGATTGGTGAGGAGCATTACCTTCTTCTGCCAACGAATGCTGTTGGATGGTTCCAGATAAATAGGTTCAGGATCAGAGAAATCACTGTGTCCCTTTCCTGTCTTATGCTGGATGTATCCCGTCAATACCTTTTCATTAGTGAAGCGGGAGGCAATACGCTCAGAGTAAGTAAGATTACCTCCACCGTTATTTCGTACATCGAAAATCAGTCCGCTACATGGAGCAAGGTAGGAGAGAACTTCGTCCAGATTACCGTTGCCGACACCATTGGAGAATGATTCGTAATAGATATACCCTATGTTGTCTTCAAGGATTTTATATTTGAGGCCACCGGCGATACGGTAACTCTTTCCAAGATACTGCCGTTCAATGATACCCTCGTTGAAATTGCGTGGATAATCCAGGTACCAGTCCCAGTATCGGGCCATATTCGAAGAACTGTACAGATTGACGTGACCATCCTTCAGTTCTGCCAGCATACTGTCAAGCACTTGGAATAACCCATCGTTGGGCATATTCGAAGTAATGAGAGGCTGGTACTCGTCATGAATGGCATTCCAGTCTATCTGTTTATAGTCAAGGAAACAATATTGTTCGTCGATAATCTTCCACAAGGCTTCAAAATTGCCTTGTGGAGAGTTGTTGAACTCTTCTTCCCGAATGCAGCTTGAAAACAATGGCAGCAATATGAAAAATATTCCAAGCCACCTTAATTTAATATGATATATTTCTTTTATTCTCATTATTCTATCACCTTAACACGCTGTCGCTTTATCACTCTATTTTCTTTTCTTATCACGAATGAGAAACAACTCTTTTACGAAACCTACCATAAATACGTGCGAGTAGGTATGCATCCTTATGTCATTTACTTTTGCCTGTTGTGCATCCCAGAGATAAGCCAGGCGCATTTTTGCCCTTCCTACAGGAAAATCAACAGTCAGCATTTGCCGCAGGGATGGCTGATTGTGCAGGGAGGTGAAGTTTATCACTCCGCCCCAGTTGCCCAGCGTAAATATCTCGTAGTACGATTGTCCGTAATTCGGACAGAACATAACGCCTGCAAAAGGAAGATTAACCTGATAGCGCAGGCTGATGGGATAGTTTTTGATCCGTAAATCCCATATTGCCATTCCGGATGCATCCAGATTGATATAAGCGCGTGCCTGTGCCGGATTATTGCCATTGCGCAGATTGTAGACAAAGCCACCGTTGAGGTCGATCAACCCTCCGGCAAGCAACTTGAAGTTGGAAGTAATCGGGAAGTTGTAGTGCAACCCGTAATTCCAGTTGGCAAGCCCGGAGAATGTATTGTTGTTATCCACACGGTTGTGGGTATAACCGAAATCAGCCTGGAAAAAACTTTGCAGGGATACGTTGCCATTCATCCACTTGGTCATGCGCATGCTCTCGCGTGAAATGCGGAAGTCTATGCCTTTGTATTCCTGCGGTGACAGGTAAGTGTCGTACACATTGGTGTAACCGACGCCATACATGGTGGCACGGGTTATAAAACGTGTCCGGGCCGAAGAGTCCGCTCTTAATTCCTGTAGCGCCCTGTCTTCCACACTTTGCGCCTGTATACTTCCGCCTGCCAGAAGCAGACATCCCATTAGTATTACACCAATCTTATTTAGCTTCATTGATAGAGTTGCTTATCACTAATCATTAGCCGTTAATCACTTAAAACAGTTTCATCTGTCCTGTTATCTCGTCCCGGATATCGTCTTCACTTTTGCCATGATCCGGGTCCAGTATTTCCGGTTCTTCTTCATTCTGCTCTTCCGTTTCCTCAGTAACTTCGGGTTGCCTTGTAGGTTCCAGTTCATTGACGGTTTCCATCGTAAACGTAGTGATGCGTTTACCTTTTGCCTTGAAACCTTTTACGGCAATAAATTCATCAGCTTCTATAATCATCGGTTCGCGGAAACTGTCATGTCCGCCGAATATAATTTCCAGGCGGGGATAACATTCGTCCGTCAACAGAATAAGGCGATTATTCTTGTTCTCTCCCATATAGTTCTGCTTGCGGTTGGTTGCTTCCATGCAGAAACGTTTGATATACGGGAAATTCTGCTGATCTGCATCGTAGAGCACAGCGGTCCATACCTTGTTCGGATCAAATTTCTCCAATATTCGGATGTTAGCCTCATAGTGATTGCTAAGGTCGAAGTTGGTGATGTAGAAATCTCCATTATCATGTACTACCAGGATGCTGTCGTCACTCTGGAATTCTCCCAGATATTCACCCCGTCCGTCATAGTTGAGGCGAAGCACGTCGCGGTCGAACCATACTTTCCGTCCGCCCAGTGTTGATCCGCCACGCTGTTTCAGGGCAATCTTGTGCACCGGAAGCTTGGTCAGTATATTACCTCTTGCCTGGCGTCCCTTGATGCTGATGTTGCTGAAATCTTCTTCGAAGATAATGCGGCGCACACGCGGATTGGGTTTCAGGGTTACTTTGATGACTTCCGCTTCACCGTTAGGATTGGCTGTGAAGTACATGATGCGTGAATCGGGCGTACCTTGAGTTACATCATATTCACGGTCGCGGATGATGCTTGTTACGGCAAACCGCTTGATATACTGTGTACCTTCTTTTCCGTCGCGATAGACAACGTTGTAGATTGTACGCTTGTCGTTCTTCTTGAAAACGTTGGCATAGAGAATATTCTTGCCTACGAACTTCTTGTCGGATACGGGAGTAACCAGATAGCGTCCGTCCCGGAAGAAGATGATGACATCATCAAGACTTGAGCAGTTACACAGGAATTCATCCTTCTTCAGACCTGTGCCGATGAAGCCTTCTTCACGGTTGATATATAGTTTTTCGTTGGCTTCCACCACTTTACTTGCTTCGATGGTGTCGAAGTTTCGCAATTCTGTGCGGCGTGGGAAATTCTTGCCGTATTTGTTTTTCAGCATTAAATACCAGTCTACCGTATATTCCACGATATTTGCCAAATGATGGTCTATTTCCTCTATGTCCGCTTTCATGCGAGCAATGAGTTCTTCCGCTTTGTCAGAGTTGAACTTGAGGATACGTCCCATCTTTATCTCCATCAATTTGAGGATATCCTCTTTAGTTACTTCGCGTATGAATCGTGGATAATAAGGCGTCAGACGTTCGTCGATATGTGCGCAAGCAGCATCCATATCCTTGGCTTGCTCAAATTCCTTGTCTTTATAAATGCGTTCTTCGATGAAGATCTTTTCCAGTGAAGCAAAGTGCAGACTTTCCAGTATTTCGTCTTTGCGTATTTCCAGTTCCTGGCGTAGCAAGGATAGGGTATTGTCTACCGATTTTCTCAGTACATCGCTAATGGTGAGGAAATGAGGTTTCTGGTCGTCGATGACGCAACAGTTAGGTGATATGCTAACCTCGCAGTCCGTGAAGGCATACAGGGCATCGATTGTTTTGTCCGAAGAAACGCCGGGGGCAAGATGAACGAGTATCTCCACGTTTCCGGACGTGAGGTCTTCTACTTTCTTTATCTTGATCTTGCCTTTCTCACTTGCTTTCACAATGGAGTCACAAACACTGGCTACCGTCTTACCGTAAGGAATTTCTTTGATGGCAAGTGTCTTGTTGTCGATCTTCTCGATTTTAGCGCGTACACGCACTGCACCTCCGCGTTCACCGTCGTTGTATTTAGAAACGTCGATGCTACCGCCAGTCTGAAAATCCGGATAGAGCTTGAACTCTTCCTCGTGCAGATAGCGGATGGATGCATCGCAAAGTTCATTGAAGTTATGGGGAAGTATTTTGGAAGAAAGACCTACGGCAATACCTTCTACCCCTTGTGCCAGAAGCAAAGGGAACTTTACCGGTAGAGTTACCGGTTCCTTATTACGTCCGTCATAGGAGAGTTTCCATTCGGTTGTTTTAGGGTTGAATACCACATCGAGGGCAAACTTAGACAGACGTGCCTCGATGTAACGGGGAGCAGCCGCACCGTCGCCGGTGAGTATATTACCCCAGTTTCCCTGGCAATCTACAAGCAAATCTTTCTGTCCCAGCTGCACCAATGCATCACCAATGGAAGCATCACCGTGCGGGTGAAACTGCATGGTATGTCCTACGATGTTTGCCACTTTGTTGTAGCGCCCATCTTCCATACGCCTCATGGAGTGTAAGATGCGTCGCTGCACAGGCTTTAAACCATCATTGATGTGGGGTACGGCACGTTCCAGAATAACGTATGAAGCATAATCCAGAAACCAATTCTGGTACATACCGCTAAGTTGGTATTTTGCTTTTACGTCTTTCGTGTCAGCGGGTTTATAATCCGAATGTCCTTCGTTCCCTTCCGGGAGGTTCTTTTCCAAGTCGTCTTTCGGTGCTTCAAAGTCTTCGCTCATATCTATTTCGGGAATATCTATTCTGAATAATCACTGAATTTTTCAGTCGAACGCAAAAATACGAAATTTCTTGGGAAAATCTGCAAATGAAGACTTTTTAATTATCTGGAAAAGAAAGGTACATCTTGGATGTACATAAGCTACAATCTGCAGATGAATAATAAATTATCATTTATCAGATGTTGCATGTGTGATTTTCTCTTTTGCATTCAATGTGTTATTATATCATAAATAAATGCTTTTCAAATAAGACATTTATGGCCGAAAACGCACTATTTGAAATGTGAGTTTTTTTCTCTAATATGTGGCGTTTGGCTGCTTGTGGGCGGCATTTCGTTTTTTTGTCAACTTTCCGAATCTACTTGTAGAATTTATGAATGAGAATAGAAATAAGAATATGGTCGGTTGTAAGATGTTGATTATTAGCGTGGTATCTTGTGGTTTTTCGTCCAGTTAACAAGTGGTTTCCTATCTCATTTCCTGCATTTCAAATAGTAAGAAAACGGCCCTTTTCGTGAAAAACTGTTTTTGGTGTAGTGGAATAATAATCGGATCTTTGTAAAAGCAAAAAGATAAATTATTTGAAACAGAATTAAGCAGAATATGAACAAGCACTTTTACCTTAAGCATGAGATTATGTCTTTCAATGATCCCCGTATTCAGAATATGATTTCCTGTGAGGGCGGCAAGGCCTACGGTACTTATTGGTATATTTTGGAGAAACTGAGCTTTCTGCCCGATATGGAAGCGGACATGAAATACCTGAAACCTTTTGCCACCCGTAATTTTACTTATCCTTATATGATGAAGATCGTCACGGATTTCCAGTTGTTCACTATTGTCGGCGATCATTTTTCACCCGTGCAGCTAAATACGAAATACGTTGAAGAGCCGCAAAAAAAGGAAGAGGATGCGGAGGTGAAATCGACAAAAAATACTGCGAAAAACAGTGGGCAAAATGGCAAAAAGTACCCGGACAATGATGTAAAATCGGGCAAAAATGACGGATTTTCGACGAAAAACAGGCAGACAATGGACAAAAATCGCGATGGAAATGAATCTGGAGTAAATTGCAACAGTCAGAATAACAGTGGTTTATCCGATGATTTCATACAGCATAAAGAGAATATAAGAGATATAATAACAACAGCAGCAAAAGAAAAAGAAATATCTGCTGTTGCTGCTACTGTTAGTCACAGTGGTATCTATGTTGCTGCCGATACTGACATTTTTCCCTTTTCCGGCAGTAGTTTCTTTCCTGCCATCTGTCTCAGGCAGCCGTCCTGTGAGCTGCCCTATCGCCAGCGAGGCGCTTCTCCACCCGGCAGACAATGCTATCTGGAACAATCTCACGAGGCAATGGATTCTTCTCCAACTTCGGGTAAAACTGCCTCGCGAGATGGCGAAATTCGTCCCGTGATGCGACGAAATCCGCCTCGTGAGATGGGACAATCTTGCTTCGTGGGACGGTAAGAATCATCCCATGAGACGGATTTTGGGCTCGTATATTCACCGTATCATCAATTTGTTTGACGGACAGATTGTGTCGGAAGTGCAAAGTGAGAGTTTGTTACGATAAGATAAATTAATACCCCACCTGCCCGACTTATGATATAAATCCCTA
>ENA-UEOI01000637-UEOI01000637.1-human-gut-metagenome-genome-assembly--contig:-NODE-637-length-35553-cov-105.213468_pt1 | contig 35553 bp, 26 predicted proteins | sample MGYA00242883_ERZ507882 | MGnify/ENA primary metagenome ERZ507882 (study PRJEB26167, sample SAMN06115502) | human gut metagenome | host: Homo sapiens | place: China:Chongqing | collected 2015-07-29...
TCGAACCCCGGGTACCTCGCAGTACAACGGTTTTCAAGACCGCCGCAATCGACCACTCTGCCACCTCTCCAAAACTCTTCTTGAGAGTTGCCTTGTTTCTCAAAGGCGGTGCAAAGGTACGCAAAGATTTTTGTTTTCCAAATTTTTGGAAGAAAAAATCTATCCGTATCCTTTATTTTTTCTTTTCCGGGCCTTTCTGACCGTGTTTGAAACCTTTTAGCAGTTCTCTGTGGAAGCGCATTTCCGCTTTTTGCAACAGATAGATTTTCTTGGCCGGAAGGAATTGTTTGTATTTCCGCACATATTCCAGTTCCAGTTCGTCGGCTGCAATGCGTGCCTGAATCACATCTTCTACAATCTTGCCATATTCCGTTTCCGTGGTGTTGGGATTCTTGCCTTGACGCAGTTTCTGCCACGCCTCTTTGTTGTACGCCTGCTTCTTGTCTTGCAGTTCAAAATAGAGAGGGAAGAATTTTTGTGCTTCGTCGTTGCTCAGTCCCGCCTGCTGAATGAAAAATTCTTTCTGGCGGTTGCGGAATTCTTCTTTGCTGAATTTGGTATTCTGTGCCTGAATGCAGCTCACACACAAGATGAGCAGGAGAGTCAGGGCATAAAAAGTTCTTTTTATCATGGTTGGTTTATTTATAAATTTCCGTATCTGCATCAGTGAGATACTCGTATAGAGTATAGTCGTCCATCATGGTCTGGTCGACAATGGGGTCGATGTATTCATCGGGTACTTCTGAAAATTCCATGTCACCCATAGTGCCGGCGGCAGGCGATTGTGCTTCTTTTTCACCCACGAACATCCGTACGCTGAGCATCAGGCCGCAGAACATGGCAGCCATGTACACCCAAGGTTTGACGCGTGCCCACAGCGTGAGCTGAGGTGCAGGCTGTACTTCTCGTTCCGGAAGCTTGTCCATCAGCTGTTCCGTGAAGTTGGCAAAGTAACCTTCAGGCACTGTGAACGGGTTCTCGGTTCCACATCTCTTTAATAAGTCAGTTTCTTCCTTTTTCATATTGTTGCCTCCTTTGGAAGTTAGATTCGAATTTGTAAAAAAGGTTTAATCATGTTGGTGAAAAAAATCTTCTATTTTTTTGACGGCATGATGGTAGGATGCCTTCAGTGCGCCTACGCTGGTGCCTAAGATTTCCGACATGTCTTCGTATTTCATTTCCTGGAAATATTTCAGGTTGAAGATGATGCGTTGTTTCTCGGGCAGCAGCAGGATGGCCTTCTGAAAAAGCCGTTGCGTTTCGTCGCCGTTAAAGTAAGGGTCGCTTTCCAGCTTGTTTATCAGGGCGGCATCGGCATCGTCGATGGACAGCTGGTTTTCGGCGCGCTGCTTGTTCAGGAAGTTTAGGCATTCGTTGAAGGCGATGCGGTAGAGCCACGTGGAAAGCTTGGCATCTCCCCGGAAATAGTCCAGGTTGGTCCAGGCCTTGATGAACGTGTTCTGCAACAAGTCGTTGGCATCGTCGTGCGAAACCACCATGCGTCGTATCTGCCAGTACAGCTGTTCGCTGTAGGCCTTCACAATCCGTTCGAACGCTTTCCGCTGGGTCGACGGGTCCTGAAGCATCAGTATGGTTTCTTTTTCGTTATAATTGTTCATGGCGTGTGCGGGTTCGTCATTGTTGGGTAAGACGACAATCCGTTGGTTCGGTTTAATAGGGTTAGTTTTCTTTAACTTCTCAGAGTGAGATTTTCAGTCCCTCGTCGGCAGCCAGTGTGTCCGGGAAGATGGCTTGGGCCTCTTCGAGCAGGGCCTTCTCGTCTTCGTAGCGGGCAGAGAAGTGTCCGATGAGCAGACGCTTCACCTGTGCGTCCTTGGCAATCTGGGCAGCCTGTGTGGCGGTGGAGTGCAGGGTCTGTTTGGCGCGGACGGCTTCGCTTTCGGTAAAGGTAGCTTCATGGAACAGCAAATCCACTCCAGCCACTTGTGCTGCGATGTGGGGCAGGTAGACCGTATCCGAGCAATAGGCATACGCGCGGGGAGGGTCGGAAGGAGTGGTCAGTTCTGAGTTGGGAATCACCCTGCCGTCTTCCAGTGTGTAATCCTCGCCGTTCTTGATGCGGTTCATCATGCAGATGGGAATGCCGTAGAAGTCAATCATGTCGCGCCGGATGTGGTTCGGTGTCGGCTTCTCGCGGAAGAGAAAACCGCAGGTGGGCAGACGATGACGCAGGGGAATGGTTTCCACGCTGACGGAACGGTCGTTGTAAATGACCGTACGTTCGCCGGGGTTGAAGGGGTGGAACACCACCTGATAGGGCATTCCCTTGCAGAAGAATTCCAGTTGAGGCTCCAGCAGGCGTTGCAGGTCGGCATGGGCATGAATGTGGAGGTCGGCGGTACGTTCCAGCATGCCGAAGGTAGAAATCAGTCCCATCAGGCCGAAACAGTGGTCGCCGTGGAGGTGAGAAATGAAGATGTGGTTCAGCCGGCTGAACTTCAGTTTGGCGCGGCGGAGCTGCACCTGTGCCCCTTCGCCGCAGTCAATCATGAATAGTTTCTCGCGGATGTTGAGCACCTGCGAGGTCGCCTGATGGCGGGTAGTGGGCAGGGCTGAACCGCATCCCAGGATGTGTATGTCGAATTTTTCCATTCTTATGATTCAAATTGGGTGTTTCGCATGTCACCCGTCTCGGCGTACGCTATATGCATCTTGAAGGCGTTGCGCAGCGACATCGGCGTGTGGCAAGACTTTCCTTCCGAAAGTTTCAGGTAGTCCCACAGCAGTTGCTTGTAGTCCGGATGCGCGCAGTTTTCAATGATGCAGCGGGCACGTTGCGAAGGCGATTTGCCACGCAAGTCGGCCACGCCCTGTTCCGTCACGAGGATGCGTACGTCGTGTTCCGTACTGTCCACGTGGGATACTTGGGGCACGATGGACGAAATCAGTCCGTCCTTGGCCACCGACGGGGTGGTAAAGATAGACAAATATGCGTTTCTGGCAAAATCTCCCGAGCCTCCAATTCCATTCATTATCTTGCTGCCCGATACATGCGTGCTGTTCACGTTGCCGAAAATGTCTGCTTCAAGGGCCGTGTTTACCGCAATGATACCCAGGCGGCGAATCATCTCCGGGTGGTTGGTGATTTCTTGCGGGCGCAGCAGGATGCGTTCGCGGAAGTCGTCGATGTGCTCGTACATCGTGTCCAGACGGTCTTCCGACAAGGTGAGCGAGCTGCCGGCAGCAAAGCGGATACGGCCTTTCATCATCAGGTCGATGACGGAGTTCTGTATCACCTCCGTAAACATGGAGAAAGCTGGAAGGTTCGGGTCGTCACCCAGTCCACCCAGTACCGCATTGGCAATGTTGCCCACTCCCGACTGCAGGGGAAGGAACTCCTTGGGGATGGCCCCGTTCTTCCATTCACGCAGCAGGAAGGCAGCCACGTTATGTCCGATTTGCAGGGTTGTCTCATTTTGCGGTGTAAAGGCCGCGATGTGGTCGCGGGCATTCGTGCGTACCACTCCCGTAATCTTTTTCGGGTCGATTTTCACGCTGATGTGTCCGGCGCGGTCGTTCACATGATACACCGGAATCTCTGTCCGGTAAGGCGGGTTGGCCGGAATATAGATGTCGTGCATGCCGGTAAGTTTTCCCGTATGCGCTTCATTCAGCTCGATGATAACCCGTTCGGCCACCTGGAGCAGAGTAGGCGAGATACCTACAGAAGTGCTCAGGATGATTTCTCCGTCGTCCGTCAGGTCGGAAGCTTCTACGATGGCTACGTGGATTTTCCCCAGAAAACCGTAGCGCACGTCCTGTCCGATTTGCGACAGATGGAGGTCAAAGTACTGCACCTCGTGCTGGTTGATGGATTCGCGCATGTCCTTGTTCGACTGGAAAGGCGTACGGAACGATACGGCGTGCGCCTTGACCAGCGCGCTGTCCACCTGACAGCCCGTGGCACCGCCCGTGATAAGGCCTACCTTGAATTCTTTCCCCTGTGCATGCTGTGCTTCTGCGTAGGCAGCCAGTGCTTCTGGCACGGCTTTCGGTGTACCTACTGATGAAAAACCGCCGATGCCGACGGTATCCCCATGATGAATGGTGGCAGCGGCTTCGGCTGCCGTAATAAATGCGTATGTCATGTTGTAACTGCTGTTCTTTTGTTAGGTAATAGTGGAGCAAAATTAGAATTTGTAATTCAGATAATCAATATTTATGACATTTTTTCTGCATAAATGCTGTAAAAAGGCCCTTTATGCGTAAGTTAATCGAATATTTATACTGTTTGGGATAAAAAACTGCGCAAAAAGACTCTTCGAAACACAATTCCTTTTATTTTTGTGAGGATTTACCACGAAAACGTGATAGAAAGAATATAATAACTAACTAAAATTGCTTTTACTGTGAATATGTTGAGAAAAGTCAGGCTCACGCTGGGGATGCTGTGCCTGGTATTCGTGACGCTGTTGTTCGTCGATTTTACGGGCGTGCTTCATGCATGGCTCGGCTGGATGGCGAAGATACAGTTCCTTCCGGCTCTGTTGGCACTGAACGCCGGAGTAATCGTGTGTTTGATATTGCTCACGCTCATAGCGGGCAGGGTGTACTGTTCGGTCATTTGTCCGCTGGGCGTGTTTCAGGATGTGGTGGCCCGTCTGGGCCGGGGACGCAAGAAGATGCCCTACACGTATTCCAAGCCGAAAAGCTGGCTGCGTTACGGTGTGCTGGCGGTGTTTGTGCTGGCGATGCTGTTGGGTGTGCATGCCCTGGTAGCCTTGCTCGACCCGTATGCCGTGTACGGCCGTGCGGCGCACAGCTTCCTGCAACCTTTGTGGATGTGGGGAAACAACCTGCTGGCTTCTATGGCCGAACGCATGGACAGCTATGCCTTCTATTCGGTGGATGTCTGGCTCAAGAGTCTGCCGGTGCTGATAGTGGCAGCCGTCATGCTGGTACTGGTAGTGGTACTGGCGGCACGCAACGGACGTACCTATTGTAATACCATCTGTCCGGTAGGCACCGTGCTGGGATTCTTCTCCCGCTTTGCCTTGTTCCGCATCACGATTGACAAGGAGAAATGCAACGGCTGTATGCTTTGCGCCCGCAACTGCAAGGCCGCCTGCATCGATGTGAAGAACCATGCGATAGACGGCAGCCGCTGTGTGGCTTGCATGGACTGTCTGGACAAATGTCATAGGGGAGCCATCGGCTATCGGTTTGCCTACGGAAAGAAAGCAGAAAAGGCAGAAACTCCGGCACCGGAAACAGCCGACCGTACCGCCGGACGACGCGAGTTCCTGGCCGGTTCCTTGCTGCTGGCCGGTTCGGTACTGAAAGCACAGGTAGTCAAGAAGGCCGAAGCCATCAAGATGGACGGCGGACTGGCCGACATCGTGGACAAGAAAGAGCCGGTACGCCAAACTCCGATTGTGCCTCCGGGCGCACGCGGACTTCGCCATCTGCAGTCGCATTGCACGGCCTGCCAGCTTTGCGTGTCGGCTTGTCCGAACGAAGTGCTTCGTCCTTCTCATTCGCTGGATACTTTTATGCAGCCTTACATGTCGTACGAGCGCGGCTACTGCCGTCCGGAGTGTACGCGCTGTTCCGAAGTATGTCCCGCCGGAGCCATCCTGAAAATTGACAAGGCAGAGAAGTCTTCTATCCAGATAGGCCATGCCGTGTGGGTGAAAGATTTGTGTATCCCGCTTACCGACAAGCAGGAGTGCGGTAACTGTGCCCGCCATTGTCCGGTGAACGCCATCACCATGGTTCCGTCCGACCCCTCGAACCCCGATTCACTGAAGATTCCGGCAGTGAACGAAGCACGCTGCATCGGTTGCGGAGCCTGCGAGAACTTGTGTCCGGCCCGTCCGCTGAGTGCCATCTACGTGGAAGGCCATGAACGCCATCGTGTACTTTAATCGGATTGTCTTACCTTTATATATAGAAAGAGAATGGACGAGAAAAAACAGATGAATCGAAGAGATTTCCTTAAAATAGTCGGCATCAGTACGGTGGGAGCCACAGCGGCTTTCTACGGTTGTACGCCCGACAAGAAAAAATCCGGCGAAAGCACTACGGAAGTGCCCGTCGGCAAGATGACTTACCGCCAGTTCCCTCCCAACGAGGATGAGGTGTCGCTGCTGGGCTATGGCTGCATGCGCTGGCCTACACTTCCGGCACCGGGTGGCGACGGCAACGTCATCGATCAGGAAGAAGTGAACCGGCTGGTGGATTACGCCATCGAACATGGCGTGAACTATTTCGATACGGCTCCGGTCTATGTGCAGGGTTGGTCGGAAAAGTCGACGGGTATCGCCTTGAAGCGTCATCCGCGCGACAAGTTCTTCGTGGCCACCAAAATGTCGAACTTCTCCAATTCCGACTATGATTTCGGAGTAAAGATGTACCACAACTCGCTGAAGAACCTGCAGGTGGACTACATCGACTATTACCTGCTGCACATGCTGGGTGCTCCCGGAAAAAGCGGCTTGCAGGGCCGTTTCCTTGACAACGGTCTGCTCGACTTCCTGCTCAAGGAGCGTGAAGCCGGACGTATCCGCCGCCTGGGCTGGTCGTTCCACGGCACAAAAGAGGAATTCGACCGGGCACTGGCCATGCACGACCAGGTGCATTGGGATTTCGTGCAGATTCAGTTGAACTATTCCGACTGGCAGCACGCATCGGGGCGTAACGTGAATGCCGACTACCTGTACGAGCAGGTGAGCAGCAAGAACATTCCGGTAGTGGTGATGGAACCGCTGTTGGGCGGACGCCTGTCGAACATCCCCGACCACATCTTCAGCCGCCTGAAAGAACGTAATCCTGAAGGCAGTGTGGCATCGTGGGCCTTCCGCTTTGCCGGTACGCCGGAAAAGGTGCTCACCGTACTCAGTGGCATGACCTACATGGAGCATCTGCAAGACAACCTCCGTACGTATTCGCCGCTGGTTCCGCTTACCGATGAGGAAAACCAGTTCCTGCTCGATACGGCCGACCTGATGCAGAAATATCCCACCGTGCCCTGCAACGACTGTAAATACTGCATGCCCTGCCCGTATGGCATCGACATCCCCGGCGTGCTGGTACATTACAACAAGTGCGTGAACGAGGGCAACATGCCGAAAGACCGCATGGACGAGAATTACGTGAAGGCCCGCCGTGCCTTCCTGGTAGGTTACGACCGCAGCGTGCCGAAACTCCGTCAGGCCAGTCACTGTATCGGTTGCGGACAATGTAATCCGCACTGCCCGCAGTCCATCGACATTCCGAAAGAGCTTCACCGCATTGATGCCTACGTGGAACAACTGAAACAGGAAACACTGTGATGGAAGAACTGATACGCTTGCTGAACGAAGGAAACTATTCCTGCGTGGTGCGTCAGGGCGAAGAAACTCGCACGTTCTCCCGTCGGGGCGTGGCCGACCTGTACGACCTGTATGCTACAGACCGCGCCTTCCTGAAAGGAGCCTGGCTGGCCGATAAAGTCATCGGAAAGGGAGCGGCAGCCCTGATGGTATTGGGCGGCGTGTCCCGCGTATGGACCCGGGTAGTCAGTACCCCTGCACTCGCCTTGCTCCGGAAGGGAGGGGTAGAGGTGGCCTATGCCGAAGAAGTGCCCTGCATCATCAACCGCACCCACACAGGACGGTGTCCGCTGGAAACCCTTTGCGACGTGTCGGACAATCCCGTGGAACTCTATCCCGTGATTGAAGACTTTGTACGCCACATGAGGGAAGCCGGAGAAAAAGAAAAAACAATCTCAGAAAAATAACGAATACACATGGAAACAACCGTAAAACTTTACACATTGGGATACAGTCGCGTGAAGACCTATGTCACCGCCCTGCTGTTTGTGGCCGGAAATATTGTCCTGCCCCAGCTTTTCCACCTGGTGCCGCAGGGAGGAGTCACCTGGCTGCCCATTTATTTCTTCACGCTGGTAGGAGCCTATAAATACGGCTGGAAGGCCGGACTGCTGACGGCCGTACTCTCGCCGTTGCTCAACTCGTGGTGGTTCGGTATGCCTGCACCTGCCGTGCTACCTGCCATCCTGCTGAAATCTGTGCTGTTGGCTGTGGGTGCCGGTCTGGTGGCCGCCCGCTTTCAGAAAGTCACCTTGCCGTTGCTGTTAGGTGTGGTGCTATTCTATCAGCTGGCTGGTACGCTGGGTGAGTGGGCACTTTCCGGCAGCTTGTTCACTGCCTTGCAGGATTTCCGCATCGGTATTCCCGGAATGCTCTTGCAGGTAGTGGGAGGATACTGGGTTATCCGTAAAATTTAAGAAAATGTAATTGATTGATTTTCAGGGGTGTAAAAATCCTCTGAAAAACGCCTTTGTGTTTGGACTAAAACGCCCTTACGTTTAAGATGAAACGCCCTTGCGTTTTACTTAAAACGTACTTGCGTTTGATCTAAAACGCAAAGGCGTTTTGTTTTGAATGCACTTGCGTTTTTCGGATTAAATGAGGTTGGCAGACTTTTGGGCTTTACATGACCAAATTAGCCGAATATAATCTAATTCATTTTTGAACTTTATGCATTATTATTATCTTTGCGTGTAACGCAAAGAAATTGAGAATACGATGGCCGATATTAATAGATTAAAAGTTGTTTTAGTAGAGAAAAAGAAAACCAGTAAGTGGTTGGCTTCTGAGTTGAAGAAAGATCCTGCAACAGTATCTAAATGGTGTACGAATACTTCACAGCCAGATTTACAGACTCTGACTAAGATTGCTTTTTTGTTAGGTGTGGAAGTTCGAGATTTAATTAATAAGAACGAGGATATTTATGAGAACACCGAAGCAATTCAATAATATAACAGAACGTGTTATAGATGATTTGAAGCAGGTATTGTCTTCGGGTAATAGCCAAATCTCTATAGCGGCAGCCAGTTTTTCTATCTATGCATACGAAGCATTGAAAGAAGAACTGGAAAAGGTGGATTGTGTAAACTTTATTTTTACTTCACCGACGTTCTATACGGATAAGTCTGAAAAGCAAAAAAGAGAATTCTATATACCCAAATTAAATCGGGAAAGGAGTCTTTTCGGATCGGATTTTGAAATAAGGCTTCGAAACCAGCTTACACAGCGGGCTATTGCGAGAGAATGTGCAGACTGGATTCGCAGAAAAGCACGTTTCAAGACAAATATAACTCACGGCTCCATGAATACCTTCCTCAATATAAAAGAAGGAGAAGAAACCTATACTTATATGCCTTTCAATGAGTTTACTACTACCGAACTCGGGCTTGATAGAGGAAACAATATCTGTCCGATGGTGGTAGGTATGCCTGGGCATAGTTCTACAGATATGTTTCTGAAGAATTTTGCGGAATTATGGAAAGACAAAGAGAAATTTCAGGATGTGACAGATAATGTCATAGAAAATATTGAAACTGTTTATAAGGAGAATGCTCCGGCTTTTATCTATTTTATTACGTTATACAATATCTTCAATGAGTTTTTAGAAGACATCAGTGAGGATGTATTGCCTAATGAAGCTACGGGATTCAAAAGTAGTGTTATATGGAATAAATTGTATAATTTCCAGCGTGATGCATCATTGGCAATTATAAACAAACTGGAAAAGTACAACGGGTGTATTCTTGCTGACAGTGTGGGATTGGGAAAAACATTTACGGCTCTTTCGGTTATCAAATATTACGAAAACCGAAACAGAAATGTATTGGTTCTTTGTCCCAAAAAGTTGAACGACAACTGGCAGACATTCCGCTCTAACTATAAGAACAATCCGGTATTGGCAGACCGTTTGCGTTATGACATTCTGTTTCATTCTGACCTGTCAAGGGATAAAGGTTTGAGTAATGGACTTGATTTGGAACGGGTGAACTGGGGAAATTATGACTTGATTGTAATAGATGAAAGCCATAATTTCCGCAATGGCGGCCGGTTTGATAATGAGGATGAAGATGATGATTTCAAGGAAAACCGTTATGCTCGGCTGATGAATAAAGTCATACGCAGTGGTGTGAAGACAAAGGTTCTTATGCTTTCCGCTACACCGGTAAATAACCGTTTCAGTGATTTGAAAAATCAGCTGCAACTTGCGTATGAGGGAAAGGCCGAGAATATAAACGATTTGCTCGATACAGGGAAGAACATAGATAGCATTTTCAGAGATGCGCAGACTGTTTATTCTAAATGGGCTAAATTGCCTCCGGAAAAGAGAACCACAGAGAAGCTGGTAGATTCATTAAGTTATGATTTCTTCCAGTTGCTTGATGCAGTTACCATAGCCAGAAGCCGAAGCCATATCATCAAGTATTACAATACGAATGATGTGGGCAAATTTCCTGAACGTTTGTCACCTGTATCACGCAGACCTAAGCTTACAGATTTGAACGATGCTATTACTTTCGCGGATATAGCAGAAATGCTTAACAGATTGAATCTTTCCATATATACACCTTCTCTGTTTATTTTTGAGAGTGAAAAAGGCAATTATGGAATAGATTATGAAGGTGAGGGACTCACTGTAGATGGCCGTGAAAAAGGTATTCGGAAGTTGATGGCTATCAACTTGTTGAAGCGCCTGGAAAGTAGCGTGAACTCTTTCCGTCTGACTTTGACAAGAATTCGTGATTTTATAAATGATTCTATTACTGCTATTGATAAATTCCAGGAAAGCGGTGCAGGAACAGTAGATGTAACTGATTTTTCAGAGGATTTTGATACTGAAGATAATGAAAATGATCCGTTTGTAGGTCGTAAATCAAAAATCAATCTTCGGGACATGGATTATGTGAGTTGGCGGCGTGATTTGAAAGCTGATTTGGAAGTGCTGGAACTGCTCATCCTTATGCTAAAGGATATTACTCCGGAACATGATACGAAACTGCAACAGCTGGTAGCAGACTTGAAAAACAAGTTTGAACATCCAATCAATAGTAGCAATAAGAAAGTGCTGATATTTACAGCATTTGCCGATACAGCCAATTATCTGTATGAACAACTTTCCAGCAGGATTCTGAACGATTGCGGACTGCATACAGCTCTGATAACCGGCAGTACGGAAGGGAAATGTACGTTGCCGAAACTGAAATGTACATTCAATGACATATTGACCTACTTCTCGCCTTTGTCAAAAGACCGGGATGCCATTCATCCGAATGATACAAGGGAAATAGATGTACTGATTGCTACCGACTGTATCAGTGAAGGACAGAACTTGCAGGACTGTGATTATCTGATTAATTACGACATACACTGGAATCCGGTACGCATCATTCAGCGTTTTGGCCGAATAGACCGTATCGGGAGCAAAAACGATGTGATTCAGCTGGTGAATTATTGGCCTGACATGGAACTGGATGATTACATCAAGCTGAAAGGTCGTGTAGAAAGCCGAATGAAGGCAACTGTTATTACCAGTACGGGTGATGATAATTTATTGTCAGCTAATGAAAAAGGCGATTTGGAGTACCGTCGCAACCAATTGAAGAAGTTGCAGAATGAAGTGGTAGATATTGAGGATATGGATACTGGTGTCAATATCATGGATTTGGGGTTGAATGAATTTCGTCTGGATTTATTGGCTAATCTGAAAGAGCATCCCAATATGGATTTGACACCGTTTGGGATGAGTGCGGTGGTCAGTGCCTCTGAACTGGTAGAACCGGGCGTGATGTATGTGTTGAAGAACAAGAATAACGGTGTAAACATCGACCGTTCCAATCTGTTGCATCCGTTCTATATGGTTTATCTTTCGCATACCGGAACCGTTATCTGCGACCATCTGTCGCCTAAAAAACTGCTTGACAAGATGCGTTATGCCTGCAAGGATAAGACAGATCCAGATAAAGCGCTTTGCAAGCAGTTCAACAAGGAAACACGCGATGGAAAGAATATGCGTCATTACAGCGATCTGCTGCAATCGGCCATAGAGAGTATTATCACAGTGAAAGAAGAGAGTGATATAGACAGTCTTTTTTCTGTAGGTGAAACAAGTGCTTTGACCTATAACATTAAAGGACTGGATGATTTTGAATTGATAACTTTTTTAGTAATCAAATAAAATACAGAAATATTATGAGTGTAATTGTAGAAAGAGACACATATCTATCCAAAAGTGATAGACAAGTAACCATTTCCCCAAATAGCTATCTTATGCAAACGAAAGATCATGGCATCATTGCTTTTGATATACAATTGGTAGCAACAAATAATAAATTGACGACTAGATATGTATTCAAGATAAACATATCAGGAAAGAATATTCAACTCAATATCCCTATAGATAAGCGACTTGTTCTTTTTGATAAGAATAAGAATTATTGTATTCTTACATATTCTGCAGGTGGAGGATGCACAGATTATGCAAACCCTAAAAATGGTTTTACTGTAACAGCTCGTACAAATTTCGTTATTGATGAGCCAAACATAGAGAAACTAAAAGGATTGGAGCAAACTTATATGATGAGAATAGAAACAGAAGCTAGCTTTATAGAGGTTGAGTCTCTATACTCAACAAACAACGATGGATATGATTGTCATCTTTCAATAAATGAATTTATGTTAGAGTCAATATCTCTTGCTCAAAAAACTATTCTTAAGTCATCTGATGACTTGTTGAAGTTTGAATAAATAAAACATTGATATATAAAAATGGACAACGTACTACATTTCCCGCCATCAACCATTGTTGATATAAATGTTCCGAAAAAGGCTTTCTTCGGACGCGCCAGTGTAGAACAAAAGTCTACTCTTAAAGATTTTCTCACACGGGAGTTTGAAGGTATTGTTTGGCTATATAAACTTTCACCTGCTACACTCAATGTAGAGGATGGTGAATATGTGCATGAGATTGATGTGTTCTATTGCAGGATGAAAGAAGACAAGTATAATATTAAGCCTTTCAGTGCAATGGATGAGTTGTTGCCACGTCATACCATTTTCATTATTGAGTACGGTGGAAAGTTTGATTTACTGATGCATCATAAAGAAATGTCGGTTGTTCATGGAGAACAGAAATGGACGTGTGGTATTGGCGAATTAAAACGTGATATAGGGATTGATGCCAATACGCTAAATATTCAGGGACAATCTATGGATGCCGTTTACAATGGTTTGCTTAGTCAAATATCAGGATTATCTGCATCTACTAGAGAAGAATATAAAGAACAGGTTGGTTTGCGTAAGCAGATTGAATTTCTATGGAAGCAGGTTGCCGTCCTTCAAAAAAAGATAAAGGCTGAGAAACAGTTTAATCGGCAGATGGAGTTGAGTGCTGAAATGCGTAAACTTAAGAAAGAAATAACCGTTTTGTCAGCTTCGTTAAAATAAAACGAAGCTATAAAATACAAGTAAAATGAAAATAAACTTACCTGTCCTTTATCATGGAACGGATCTTCGTATTGTATTAATGACTGAAGAAGAACGTAAGACTTTTAAAGAATATTGTAAAAAAGTTTTCGAATATACGTGGAAGTTATATGAGAATTATTATGATGAAATTTTGAGTGGAAAGTTTAAAGATGTTTTAGGTGATGCTAAATGGTATAATTTGTGTAATGCTTTGAATATCAGTTCTGCTAATCATAATGGAAATGAACAATACCAGTATGATTCATTTCATCTAACAACAATGAAATTTAAAGCAGAAAACTATGCAAGACGTGCGTTTGCTTTTGGTGAAGTTGGATTAGCAGCATATTGTATGTATGATGCAGCTCTTTTATTAAACTTTCCTATAAAAGAAATTGAAGAAGAAGCTAATCATATTGTTAGGTTTGCTACTGATTATGGCAATGCGAAGCCTGTTGTTTTTGAAATAACGGATTTAGATGTAGGTTTATTAGAGGTGGAAAGATTTAAATCACTTCAATACGTTATAGATATTTTTGGAAACAAGCTTGGTGATATAGATTTAATATTTCATTATCATGGAAAAATTAACTTATATCCTTCAAATGCAATATATATTTAGTTATTAAAGAAATCATGAAACCCAATAAATTAGAATTGAGTTCAGTTGACGGAACACAACTGAATTTGGAAGCTCTCTATCAGATAGCACCCTCCTGTTTTACGGAAGTAAAGGATGATAAAACCGGTGAGTTACGTCATGTGGTAAATTTCAAGACTTTACGTCAACTGCTTGGAGATAATGCGGTTGAAGATGCGGATGAAATGTATCAGTTTACCTGGCCGGGAAAACAGGAAGCTCGTCGGGAAGCTGCTCGCCCTACTACAAAGACTTTGCGTCCGGTGGTAGAGGATAGTGTGGATTGGGATAACACACAGAATCTGTATATTGAAGGTGATAATTTGGAGGTTTTAAAATTGCTTCAAAAGTCCTATATGGGTAAAGTAAAGATGATTTATATTGACCCTCCTTATAATACAGGTAATGATTTTGTGTATGATGATGATTTTGCGGTTTCACAAGATGATTATGATTTATTTGCAGGAGATGTAGATGAATTAGGGAATCGTTATCGTAAAAATACAGATTCAAATGGTCGTTTTCATTCGGATTGGTGTACGATGATGTATTCACGATTAATGGTTGCTCGTTCATTGCTTACTGAGGACGGAGTAATTTTTATTTCGATAGATGATAATGAGCAGAGAAATCTGAAGAATATTTGTGATGAGATATTTGGTTCATCAAACTTTATAGCTCAGTTAATTTGGGAAAGAGCGTATTCGCCTAAAAATGATGCAAAATACATATCTAATAGTCATGATTATGTATTAATGTATGCTTTAGATCTAGAAAAGTTTACTATAGGACGATTACCTAGAACAGAGGAAGCTAATGCCCGATATTCTAATCCCGATAATGATCCTCGTGGAGTATGGAAAGCAAGTGATATGTCAGTAAAAACTTACACATCATCGTGTGATTATAAAATAACGACCCCTTCGGGGAAAATAGTAGAGCCTCCAGCAGGGCGCTGCTGGAGTCTCTCAGCGAAAGCTTTCGCTGAGAGACTCCAAGATAATCGGATTTGGTTTGGTCCTAATGGGGATAGTACTCCTTCAATAAAACGTTTTCTTTCAGAATTGAAATATGAAGGAATGGCACCAACCTCTATCTTATTTTATAAGGAGGTTGGTCATAGCCAAGAAGGAGCTAAGGAGGTTGTTTCTTTGTTTGGTAATAAGGGAGTTTTTGATGGTCCTAAGCCTGTCAGATTATTAGAAAGATTAATTATATTGGCTAATTTGAAGTCTGATTCTATTGTCTTAGATTTCTTTTCTGGTTCAGCTACAACAGCTCATGCTTTGATGAAAATGAATTCAAATAAAAACTTTCAATGTAAGTTTATTCTACTTCAATTGCCAGAAGAAGTTAATGATACGAAGAAGGAACAAGAATATAAAAATATATGTGAAATTGGTAAAGAACGTATTCGTCGTGCCGGAAAGAAAATCAAGGAAGAATCCCCATTGACAACCCAAAACCTTGATACCGGTTTCCGTGTATTCCGCTTGGCGGACAGCAATTTTGAAGAAGTAAAGAAAGCACCAAGCGAATACGACCAATCGCAGCTTGACCTTTTCCTCAATAACGTAAAGAGTGGTCGTACAGATCTCGATCTATTGTTTGGAGCTATGCTTAGTTGGGGAGTACAGCTCTCTTTACCTATGACCAGTGAAGAAGTGGATGGAAAGATGATTTATTCGGTTAATGATGGTGACTTGGTCGCTTGCTTTGCAGATGATATTACGGAAAATATCGTAAAAGCCATGGCTGACAAACAACCGCTCCGTGTATTGTTCCGTGACAGTTGCTTTGCCCGTGACGATGCAAAAATCAATGTGTTTGAAACCCTGAAACAGTTGTTGGACTGGAGCGAGGAAGAAGCCATAAAAAATATCAAGGTTATATAAAGTGTTGAGGTATGGAAGAAAATAAGATGATTATTTATACCTCCATTGACGGTCAGACCAGGATTGATGTCAGACTGGAGGATGAAACACTTTGGCTTACTCAAGCACAGATGTGTGAACTGTATCAGACGAGCAAGTCGAATGTGAGTGAACACATCAAACATATCTTTGAAGAAGGAGAATTGGAGGAAAATTCAGTTGTTCGGAAATTCCGAACAACTGCTTCAGATGGAAAATCATATAATACTACATACTATAATCTGGATATGATTATAGCACTTGGTTATCGTATCAAGTCTGTGATAGCCACTCGCTTTCGGCAATGGGCAACACAAAGGCTGAAAGAATACATGATAAAAGGCTTTACACTGGACGATGAGCGGTTGAAAAAGTTGGGTGGCGGTGGTTATTGGAAGGAATTGCTGGAGCGCATACGTGATATCCGTGCCACAGAAAAGGTGTTCTACCGTCAGGTGTTGGAAATATATGCTACCAGTATAGATTATGATCCTCGTGCTTCCGTAAGCCAGGAGTTCTTTAAAAAAGTACAGAATAAAATTCATTATGCGGTTCACGGACATACGGCTGCTGAACTGATTGTGGAACGGGCAGATGCCGAAAAGGATTTTATGGGTTTGCTGACGTTTAAGGGTACTCAACCTACATTGGCAGAAGCAAAGACTGCCAAGAATTATCTGGACGAAAAAGAACTTCGCGCAATGGGGCAACTGGTTTCCGGATATCTGGACTTTGCGGAGCGTCAGGCAGAGCGTGAACAACCCATGACAATGAGTGACTGGGCAAACTATCTTGACAGAATCCTGACCATGTCGGGAGAACAGTTATTGCAAGATTCCGGTAAAGTGTCGCACACAGAGGCTATGGAACATGCTACGAACGAGTACCGTAAATACAAACAACGAACCATCAGTGACGTAGAACAAGATTATCTTGATGCTATCCGTATGTTGGACAACTTGAAAAAAAAGAAGAATCAGAATGAAACTGAAATATAAGCACCAACGCTTTCAGGCTGATGCAGCCAAAAGTGTGACAGATATATTTACCGGTCAGCAATATTGTGATAGTGCCGATTTTCTGATAGACCAGGGTAAGAATAAAGGAGTGTTTGATTTGACGGGTTTTGGTAATCAGAAGTTGATGCTTGACCGAGAGTCAATTACGGAGAATCTGAGACAAATTCAGATGAACTGGGGACTTAAACCTGTTGAATATTTGCAAGGTGATATTTCAAACCCGATGTTCACCATTGAAATGGAGACCGGTACCGGTAAGACTTATACATACATCAAGACGATGTATGAGCTGAACAAGTTGTATGGCTGGAATAAGTTTATCATAGTAGTGCCCAGTATTGCCATTCGTGAAGGTGTGCAGAAGAGTTTTGAAACCATGCAGGAACACTTTGCCACAGAATACGGCAAGCGTATCCAGTTCTTTGTCTATAATTCCAAACAGCTTTCCAAAATAGATAGTTTTGCAAGTGATAGCGGATTGCATGTGATGATTATCAATACACAAGCATTCAACAGTTCCATGAACGAAGACAAGAATCTGGAAGGACGTAGTGGTGATGCTGCTGCACGTATTATATTCTCCAGACGTGATGAGTTTGGTAGCCGCAGACCTATTGATATATTGGCTCAGACAAATCCGATTATGATTATTGACGAGCCGCAAAGTGTTCTTGGAGCAAATAAGGCAAACGCTACAAGAAAAGGAATTGCGAAGTTTCATCCTTTGTTCACTTTACTGTATAGCGCAACCCATAGGAAAGATGATGTGTACAATATGGTGTACCGGTTGGATGCGATGGATGCCTATAACCGTAAACTGGTAAAAAAGATAGAGGTAAAAGGTATTTCGCAATTAGGATCAACTGCTACAAATGGTTTTGTCTATCTGGATGAAATAGTAATAGGGAAAGGTAATCCGCAAGCCCGCATTTCGTTTGATGTAAAAACAGCCAATGGTTTCAAGCAAACGACCCGACTGGTTGGAGAAGGGTTTAATCTTTTTGAGCAAAGTGGTGAACTGGCGGAATATGACAACCACTTCATTGTAGAACGCATAGATGGTGTTGAGGGATCTGTTCGTTTTCTGAATGGCATAACCCTCTGTGAAGGTGATGCTATCGGCAAAGTAAATGAGGATGTGCTACGTCGGATTCAGATACGTGAAACCATTCGTACACATATTGAGCGGGAAAGAGAACTGTACCCCAAAGGTATCAAGGTGCTTTCACTCTTCTTTATTGACCATGTAAATAGCTATCGTATTTATGAAAAAGACGGTACAAGCAACGGTAAATTCGCTGATATGTTCGAAGAAGAATACAAAAATGTAATTGAGGAAATGCAGCCGCGTTTTTCTGATGAAGAATATGTACGATATCTGAATAAGTTCTCAGCAGAAAAAGTACACCAAGGATATTTTTCTCAGGATAAAAAGGGGATAGCCGTTGATTCAAAAGAAAAAGAGGGAGATAATGAAATACGTGCATACGATTTGATTATGAAGAATAAGGAGCGGCTGTTGAGTTTTGAGGAACCGGTACGCTTTATATTCTCTCACTCTGCCCTGAAAGAAGGTTGGGATAACCCGAATGTATTCCAGATTTGTACATTGAAAGATACCGGTAGCGAAATAAAGAAGCGTCAGGAAGTTGGTCGTGGTATGCGTCTTTGCGTAAACAAGAATGGTGAGCGCCAGGATCAGGATGTGTTGGGTGATGGTGTGTTCGATGTCAATATCCTGACGGTGATAGCCAGCGAAAGCTATGAGCATTTCAGCAAACAGCTTCAGAGTGAACTCGCTGAAGATGTGGCAGACAGACCTGTTCAAGTAACGGCGCATTTGTTTGAAGACATTGTAATGGTATCCTCAGACGGTAAAGAGATAAAAATTAATCGTGAATTGGCGTGTGAAATTCATGAGGAGCTTATCAGTAATGGCTATGTGAAGAAAGGTAAACTTACAGAGAAGTATTTCAATGACAAGAAATCCGGAACTATTGATCTGGGAGAAGAACTGAATCCAATTAAAGCCGGAATACTTGGCAGACTTGATACCATCTTTAACCCGGATAGCATGAAACCGGACAATGCACGTAAGCCAAAAGTTGCCACATTTAGAGAAGATTTGTTCAAAGAAAAGTTCACAGAAGTCTGGAAACGTATCAATGTGAAGACTTACTATAAAGTGGATTTCAGTACAGATGAATTGATAAAGAAGGCTATAGAAAGTATTGACAAACATCTGAGTGTTACAGAAATACGAATTGTAATAGAGGGTGGTTCATTAGAAAATATCCGCGACAAGGAGTCTTTACAGGCTGGAGTAGCCATGACGGCAGGAAAGACACGTACCATCCGTGTCTCGGAAGCTGTTGGTAATAGTGTTCGCTATGATTTGGTAGGTGATTTGGTAAATGCAACCGGATTAACACGAAAAACCATAGTGGAAATATTAAAGGGCATAAAACCAGCAACTTTTGCTCAGTTTAAGATGAATCCGGAAGAATTCATTATAAAGACAGCAAATATCATTAATGATGCCAAAGCTATAGCTGTTATCCAGAAAATAGCATACGAGCGTAGTACGAATACTTATGATATGGATATTTTCACAGAAAGTACCATTAGAGGTAAATTGGGGGTTAATGCATTGGAAAGTGCCAAATCTCTATATGATATTGTAGTTGTCGATAGTCAGGGTATTGAGAAAAATTTTGCAGAAGCATTGGAAAAAGAGGATTCAGTGGAAGTATATACCAAACTGCCACGTGGGTTCTATATCAATACACCTATGGGACACTATAATCCGGACTGGGCTGTTGCATTTAAGGAAGGCACTGTGAAGCATATATATTTCATTGCTGAAACTAAAGGTAATGACTGGCAGGAATCACAACTTAGAGGTTCTGAGGATGCAAAGATAGAATGTGCACGCCGCCATTTTGCAGCGATAAGTGACAGTAAAGTGGTTTATGGAGTAGCAAAAGATTATCAGAGTTTATATAACCTTGTGACGAAATAGTCATAAGGTGGGAGAATACTTTCCGATAAATCGAACTATATAATTTTTTCGGATAGTTCGATTATCGGAAAGCATGGTATATTATTCTTTTCAAGTATTCTTGCAAAAACGTTTCTCAGCCGATAACTTGGTGACATTTTTCTGTTTATCACTTTTTATTCGTACATTTGCGAAGCATAACCCAAATACAATAACCATGAAATTTATTGGAATTATTCCTGCAAGATATGCATCTACACGCTTCCCTGCCAAACCTTTGGCACTATTAGGAGGCAAACCCGTGATACAAAGAGTTTATGAACAAGTGGCTGGTGTGCTGGACGAAGCTTACGTGGCTACCGACGATGAACGCATCGAAGCGGCTGTAAAGGCTTTCGGTGGAAAGGTGGTAATGACGTCGGTCGACCATAAGAGTGGTACCGACCGTTGCTACGAGGCTTACTGCAAGGTGGGCAGCGGCTATGACGTGGTGGTGAACATTCAGGGCGACGAACCGTTCATCCAGCGTTTGCAACTGGAAGCCGTAAAGGCTTGCTTTGACGATGCGTCTACACAGATTGCCACACTTGTGAAACCGTTTACGCCTGCCGACGGATTCGATGCGCTGGAAAACGTGAACTCGCCCAAGGTGGTGGTGAACAAGGAGATGAAGGCGCTCTACTTCAGCCGTTCCATCATTCCTTACCAGCGTAACCGCGACAAGAAGGAGTGGCTGGCCGGACATACGTATTACAAACATATCGGACTTTATGCCTACCGTGCTCCGGTGTTGAAGGAGATTACATCCCTTCCGCAGTCGTCGCTCGAACTGGCCGAATCGCTGGAGCAGTTGCGCTGGCTGGAGAACGGCTATTCCATCAAGGTGGGCATCAGCGAAGTGGAGACCATTGGTATTGACACACCGCAGGATCTGGCACGGGCCGAAGAGTTTCTGCGCAATCAGCAGGAGGCATTATGACGCAGCTTGACCGCAGTGTGGCGCCTGCCATCCGTCAGCTGGAGCATTTCTCCATCTTGCAGCCGGAGTTGCACCGTATGAAGAACGGCATGCCGCTGTATGTGCTTTCGGCCGGAAACGAGGATGTGATTCGTTTCGACCTGCTGGTGCGGAGCGGACAGCTCGACCAGTCGCAGCCGCTTCAGGCCGTGTTTACCAACCGTATGCTGCGTGAGGGAACGGTGCGCATGACATCGGGTGAGATTGCCGAACGGCTGGATTATTACGGGGCGTGGCTCGACCTTTCTTCTTCTGTGAACTGTGGATTTGTGACACTGTATACACTGACGAAACACCTTGACCGTACCATGGAGATTGTGGCCGGACTGGTGAAGGAGTCTGTGTTTCCGGAAGAGCAGTTCCGCATTATCTGCGACATCAATCGCCAGCAGTTCCTGGTGAACAACCAGCGGGTGGACGTACTGGCTCGCAAACAGCTGAACCGTTCGCTTTTCGGTACTTCGCATCCGTTGGGACGCTATGCCGAACTGGAGGATTATGAACGCATTCAGGTGGAGGCGCTGAAGGATTTCTATCACCGTCACTATCATTCGGGCAACTGCTCCATGTACGTGTCGGGTAAGGTAACGCCCGAGGTGGTGCGCTGCATCGAACGTCACTGGGGAGAGGCGCCCTGGGGAAATTGTACGGCAGAGAAGGTGGAACGCACGTGGGACATCGTGAAGGATGCCCGCAAACGGGTTCATGTGGAGAAGGAGGATGCCTTGCAGAGTTCGCTCCGCATGGGTGGTTTCTCGCTCGACCGCAAGCATCCTGATTACCTGAAACTGCGCGTGCTGGTTACGTTGTTCGGAGGGTATTTCGGCAGTCGTCTGATGTCGAACATCCGTGAGGATAAGGGATATACTTATGGCATCGGGGCCGGACTGGTGTCTTATCCGGGCACGAGTCTGCTGGTGGTGAGTACGGAGGCGGCCAATGAATACATGGAGTCTGTCATCACGGAAGTGTATCATGAAATGGACCGTCTGCGTCAGGACAAGGTGCCGACAGAAGAACTGGAGATGGTGCGCAATTACATGCTGGGCGATATGTGCCGTTCGTACGAGGGGGCATTCTCGCTTTCGGATGCCTGGATATTCATCGAAACGGCTGGATTGAAGCCTGACTTTTTTGATGCGTCGCTGGCTGCCATCCGTGAGGTGACGTCCGACGAACTGCTTTCGCTGGCTCAGCGCTATTTCTGCAAAGAAAACTTAATAGAGGTAGTGGCAGGTAAAAAAGTATAAACCTTCCGGCTCGTGCAAAAGTAAAAAGACTATTTTTGAGCGGAATTAAAAAAGAGACTAAGAACGTGAGAAAGAACAAACATACATTATTTTTATTTGCCCTGCTGGCATTCAGCTCGGTATCGGCTTCGGCCCAGTTGTCATTGGGATATTACCAGTTTAAGGATGGTTCGGAATATACCGGCGAACTGAAAGGACGCCGCCCGAACGGAAAGGGAAAGACGGTGTTCCGCAATGGCGACGTGTACGAAGGTGAATATGTGAAGGGTAAACGCCAGGGCGAAGGTACCTACACTTTCAGCGACGGAGAAAAGTACGTGGGAGAGTGGTACGAAGACCAGCAGCATGGCAAGGGAACGTATTATTTCATGAACAACAACCGTTACGACGGGATGTGGTACACTGACTACCAGGAGGGTGAGGGTACGATGACCTATTATAACGGGGACTTATATACCGGTACCTGGCATCATGACAAACGCAATGGACAGGGTACTTATACCTGGAAAGGCGGAGCGGTCTACACCGGCGAATGGAAGAACGACCTGAAGAACGGGAAGGGCACCATGGTGTGGGAGGATAAGTCGAAGTATGAAGGTGACTGGAAGGACGGCATGCGTCACGGAAAGGGTACTTTCTACTATACCAACGGCGACAAGTACGTGGGCGACTGGAAGGATGATGTGCAGGATGGAAAGGGTATCTATTATTTCCAGAACGGCGAACGCTATGAGGGCGATTATGCCAACGGCGAACGCACGGGAAGGGGTATCTATACGTATCCGAATGGTGACAAATATGTAGGTCATTTCCTGAACGGACAGCAGGAGGGACAAGGTACGTTCACCTGGGCCAACGGAGCGGTGTACGACGGGCAGTGGTCGAAGAACCAGCGCTCGGGTACCGGAAAATACAAGTGGGCCAACGGTGATGAATACGACGGTCAGTGGAAGAACAACATGGCCGAGGGAGAAGGAGTGCTTCACATGGCCGACGGTTCTGTCTATACCGGTTCCTTTGTACGTGGAAAGGAAGAAGGAAAGGGTGTGCTGATTGAAAAGGACGGCACTCGCCTTGAGGGCTTCTTCAAGCAGGGAAAGAAAGACGGTCCATTCGTAGAGATGGATGCCAACGGAAATATTGTCCGGAAAGGGACTTTCAGATACGGACGTTTATTGGAGGAGAAAAAATAATGATGGAATTATCCGAACTGACTTTGAAGGTGCGTGAACTGGCTGTAGCCACGGGGGCTTTTATCCGTGAGGAGCGGAAGAAGTTCAGCCGTGAGCGGATCGAGAAGAAGCACGCACACGATTATGTGTCGTATGTCGACAAGGAATCGGAACGAAGAATAGTAGCCTGTCTGCGAGAGTTGCTTCCTGAGGCAGGTTTTATTGCTGAAGAGGGGAGCGGAACTCACACCGACGAGGAGTATTGCTGGCTGGTTGACCCGCTGGACGGTACGACCAACTTCATTCATAACCATGCACCTTATTGTGTGAGCATTGCCTTGCGTAACCGTGAGGAAATCTTGCTGGGAGTGGTTTATGAAGTGTGCCGCGACGAGTGTTTCTGGACTTACAAGGGGGCGCCTGCTTATTGTAATGACCGACAGATTCGGGTGTCGCAGGTAGCTGTACCCGATGAGGTTTTTATGGCTTTCGGTCTTCCGTACGAAACGGAGGCTTACAAGCCGGTATTCAACCGCCTGATAGAAGGCTGCTACGGGCATGTGGCAGGCATTCGGGTGGTCGGTGCGGCGGCTGCCGAGATGTGTTACGTGGCCGACGGGCGTTTTGAAGCGCGTGCCGAAGCCTTCACTTGTCCGTGGGATGTGGCGGCAGGTATCCTGCTGGTACAGAATGCCGGAGGAAGGGTGACCGACTTTTCCGGGGGTGATTCATGCTATTCCGGCCGCGAAGTGGTGGCTTCCAACGGAAAGGTGCACGATTTTTTGTTGAATCTGCTGGGATAATGTAAAAAAATATCGTTTTATTCGACAGATAAGAATTAATTTCGTAAGTTTGTGTGACTCAAAAGTAAAGAATATGGATATACCGGGCATATTGGATTTCCTGAAAGTACTGGCGGCAAACAACAACCGGGAGTGGTTTCAGGAACATAAAGCGGAATATTTGAGTGTGCAGGCAGACTTCGAGGAGTTGCTGGCAGGGGTGATTGCCCGCCTTTTGCCATGGGATGAAAGTGTGGCGCACGTCCTTCCGCGTGACTGCACGTATCGCATCTACCGGGATGTCCGTTTTTCTTCCGACAAGTCTCCTTATAAGACCCACATCGGAGGGTATATCAATGCAAGGGGAAAGAAATCCAATCACTGTGGTTATTATCTTCATCTGGAACCGGGCAACTGTATGCTGGCCGGAGGAAGTTGGTGCATGTCTGCCGATATGTTGCGGGCGGTGCGTCAGTCGGTGTGCGACCGCATTGATGAGTATCGTGCCATTGTGGAAGACCCGGCTTTCAAGCAGTATTTTCCGGTGGTGGGCGAGTCGCATCTGAAGACGGTGCCCAAGGGATTTCCGAAGGACTTTCCTTATCCGCAGTACATCCGTTGCAAGGACTTTACGGTGGCCTGCCAGGTGGAAGATGAGTTCTTTTCCCGTCCGGACTTTATGGAACGGATTATCGACGTGTTTCGCCAGTTGAAACGCTTTGCCGATTTTACAAATGAAACGATAGATGAGTTTGAATAAAATATTAACGACTTAAAACTGAAAGAATATGGTTATTGACAAATTGGAAAATTTGGGAAAATATGTGTCACTGAATCCTTTGTTTGCAGAGGCTGTGGCTTTTTTGAAGGCAACTGACTTGCAGGCACACGAAGTGGGGAAGGTAGTGCTGAAGGAAAGTGAACTGATGGTGAATTTTGCAGATGCACGTCCGAAGACAAAGGAAGAAGCGCGTCTGGAAACACACAATGATTTCATCGACATCCAGATTCCATTGTCGGGGGTGGAAGTAATGGGCTATATGCCGCGTACGGATTTGCCTGAAGCTGCTTACAATGCAGAAAAAGATATTACCTTCTATGAAGGACTGGCTACTGACTACCTGACCGTAAAGCCGGGTATGTTTGCTATTTTCTTCCCGGAAGATGCACATGCACCGGGCGTAACTCCCGACGGAGTGAGAAAAGTGATTGTAAAAGTACGTGTCAAATAATTTCTAATTACTAATACTATGGACAAGGTATTGAATATCATAAAGAATGATCCGTGGCTGGAACCATACGCCGATGCTATCAACGGCCGTCATCAGCATGTGGTGGAAAAAGAAAAGGAACTGGTAGGAAAGAAGACGTTGTCGGATTTTGCTACCGGACACATGTATTTTGGTCTGCACCGCACTGACAAGGGATGGACTTTCCGTGAATGGGCGCCGAATGCGACGGAAATCTACCTGGTGGGCGATTTCAACGACTGGCAGGAGAAACCGGCTTTCCGCATGAAGCGTGTGCGAAAGACGGGTAACTGGGAAATCAATCTGCCGGAAAAGGCCATGAAGCACGGCGACTTGTACAAGCTGAAAGTGTACTGGGAAGGCGGATTCGGCGAACGTATTCCGGCATGGGCTACCCGCGTTGTGCAGGATGAACAGACCAAGATTTTCAGTGCGCAGGTATGGAATCCGGAGAAACCGTATAAGTTCAAGAAAAAGACCTTTACGCCTAATGTGGCTCCGCTGATGATTTACGAATGCCACATCGGTATGGGACAGGATGCGGAAAAGGTTGGTACGTACAATGAATTCCGTGAGAATGTACTGCCGCGAATTGCGAAGGACGGATACAACTGTATTCAGATTATGGCCATTCAGGAACATCCTTATTACGGAAGTTTCGGCTATCATGTGTCCAGCTTCTTTGCTCCTTCTTCACGCTTCGGTACACTGGAAGAACTGAAACAGCTTATCGACACGGCACACCAGATGAACATTGCCGTGATTATGGATATCGTACACTCACACGCCGTGAAGAACGAGGTGGAAGGACTGGGCAACTTTGCCGGTGATCCTTGCCAGTATTTCTATCAGGGCGGACGTCGTGAACATCCGGCATGGGATTCGCTTTGCTTTGACTATGGCAAGAACGAGGTGATTCACTTCCTGTTGTCCAACTGTAAGTATTGGCTGGAAGAGTTCCATTTCGACGGCTTCCGTTTCGATGGGGTGACTTCTATGCTTTATTACAGCCACGGACTGGGTGAGGCCTTCTGCAACTATGGTGACTACTTCAACGGTCATCAGGATGACAATGCCATTTGCTACCTGACGCTGGCCAACCGGTTGATTCATGAAGTGAATCCGAAGGCCATTACCATTGCTGAGGAAGTATCGGGTATGCCGGGATTGGCTGCTCCGTTCGAAGACGGAGGTTACGGCTTCGACTACCGTATGGCCATGAACATTCCTGACTACTGGATTAAGATTATCAAGGAACGTCGCGATGAGGACTGGAAACCGTCCAGCCTGTTCTGGGAAGTGACCAATCGCCGCAAGGATGAAAAGACCATCTCTTACTGCGAAAGCCATGACCAGGCACTGGTGGGTGACAAGACCATCATCTTCCGCCTGATTGATGCCGACATGTATTGGCACTTCAAGATTGGCGACGAGAATGGAGTGGTGGAACGAGGCATTGCCCTGCACAAGATGATTCGTCTGCTCACGGCTTCTACCATCAACGGAGGTTACCTGAACTTCATGGGTAATGAGTTCGGTCATCCGGAATGGATTGACTTCCCGCGCGAAGGTAACGGATGGTCATACAAGTATGCACGCCGTCAGTGGAACCTGGTTGATAATCCGGATTTGTGCTATCATTACCTGGGCGACTTCGATGAGGCGATGGTCAAGCTGATTCGCAGCGTGAAGAACATCCAGAAATCGGATGTCATCGAGGTATGGCATAACGATGGTGACCAGATTCTGGCATACCGCCGCAAGGATTTGGTGTTTGTGTTCAACTTCAACCCGACCCGTTCGTTTGCCGATTATGGCTTCCTCGTACCGAGAGGTGCCTACGACGTGGTTCTGAACACAGACAACAAGCAGTTTGGTGGATTCGGCTTCTCAGACGACAGTCTCCGCCACTTCACCTGTGCCGACCCGCTTTATGCAAAAGACAAGAAAGAATGGCTGAAACTGTATGTGCCGGCCCGTTCTGCAGTTGTATTAAAACGAGTGAAAGATTGAATTGATATTGTATGAGTGATTACACAAATGCATTTTATAAGAAGACTGCACGCATCATGATTGCTGTATGCGGTCTTCTTTTTTCTCTGTTTAGTTTTGTATATCTTTATGTGTTCCAGCGCGATGTGCTGGAAGCCCTTCATTTCTCGCTGGCTCATGGAAAGACTACCTTTGCTCCGATGGCCAGCGCGCTGGTCATTACGCTGATTTTGCTGTTGCTGCGCTGGGGGGTAAACAGTCTGCTGGGGCTGAAGGGAAGGGTACGTGCCCTGGCGTATGTGCCGTCCTTTCTGGTGCTTTGTGCCCTGACGGATGTAGGGCGTGGAGTGTATATCTCCGACTACCATACTCCGTGGACCTGGCTGTTGCCTTTGTTGGTATTGCTGTTTGTGGGAATCGGCTACTGGCTGCGTGGAGTTTTCCGCGTACAGTTGAATCACGAAGGAAGTCTCTGGGGGCTGGTCAACAGTAACCTGGCTATCTTGTTGGGATTGTGTCTGCTGACAGTGTGTGTGGGCAGTACCAACCGGCAGTTTCATCATGAGCTGGAGGCGGAACATTATCTGCGTGCCGGGGAGTATGACAAGGTGTTACGCGTAGGAGAAAAATCATTGGAGGCCAGCCGTACGCTGACCGCCTATCGTGCCGTGGCTTTGTCTCGCTTGGGAAAGATGGGCGACAAGTTGTTTGCTTATCCGCAGTATTACCGTTCCGACGGTTTGTTCTTTGAAACGGATTCCCTGCACACGCTCCGTTATACGAATGATTCCATTTATTATCTGTTGGGAGCACGTCCATATACGGGAGAAGACCGCATGGTATTCCTGCGGAACATCTGCTACAAGGGAACCGGAAAATATACCTCGCTGGATTATTACCTTTCTGCTTTGCTGCTTGAAAAGAAACTGGACAGTTTCGCACAGGCCGTTCCCGATTTCTATTTGCCGGAAGATACCTTGCCGCGTTATTATCGGGAAGCATTGGTAATGTATCATGTCCAGCGGAATGATACTGTATCTTCGCGTGCAGACAGTCTGACTTTAGATCGTTTCAAGGCTTACCAGACCTTGCAGCAGAAAGAGGGTTCTCCGCTGGAAGAACGCAACCGTATGCGTCGCGAATACGGCGATACCTACTGGTGGTATTATGATTATCAGGAATAAAAAACATTTGTGTAGAGGATAAAAAATTAAGAGAGGCTGCCGGGGAAATGCAGCCTCTCTTATTTTTTAAAGAACAAACGCTTTTGTCCTTACAGCTGATATTTTCACAAATACCAATACTGTTCTTATCTATTACTATGAAAAACATCTTTATAACATCCGGTTCACTTTGATTGTTCAGAGAAAAATGTGTTTTTAACACTTGTTTTAATTCTGTTTCTATCGTTTACATATTTCCTTGAAATCACAATAAGTACACTGATCTTCCTCTTCCGTCTGACTGAAACTCAAATCGGGATTGAAAATCTCCTCCAAAAGTGCCTGTAGGCGGGTTCTGAACTCTTCTTCCAGCAATGAAAAGTCTTCCACCGGAGTGGTTTTGTTATACGATTCCTTGAGCTGGACGACGGGCGAGTAATCTTCTGCCGCAGCCCGGTGAATGTAGAGCAGGGCAGGAGCTACCTTCCGGTCATCATTCCGTTCCCGCAGTTTCCGGCATACGATAGCCGCATACAGGAAAGTCTGGAACACGTAATTGGAACGTTTGGGGCTGGGCGTGAACAACGATTCTACGCTGGGCGGGGTGTCGGCCTTGCCTCCCGTCTTGTAATCCACAATGCGGAGCACGTTGTCCTTGCTGTCCATACGGTCGATGATTCCCCCCATGCGCGAGCGGATGACCCCCTTGGGCGTCTGTATCTCTACGTCCTCCATGACCCTTTGTTCGGAACCTACGAAGGTAAAGGGAGCGTGGCGCAGGTCGTTGCGAAGCAGCTGCTGGATGTAGCGCAGAATTACGGCGGAATTGATGAGCTGTACTCCGTTGTACTCCGGACGCTCGTCGGCAGGGAGGTGGAAGAACAGCTCCTTGAACCCGTTGTCCACGTAATTCTGTAGTTTCACTTCTTCCTGGAGCAGGGCTTCCAAGGTGTTTTTGTTGATGACTTTTCCGTGTGCCGTGAGTTCCTTGTAGATGTGTTCGGCAGCGTAGTGGAAGATGCTTCCGAATTTGGCCGAGTCGATTTCGGCGCTTACTTCTTCGGGAGCTGCCAGTCCTGCTACGTACTTATAATAGAATTTCAGCGGACAGTCCAGGTAGCAGTTCAGGGCTGACGGGGAAAGAAGGGCTTTCGGATTTACCCGCACATCGAATACGCTCTGCATCCGTTTCATGATGTCGGGCGACTTGGGGATACAGATGGGTGAGGAAGCAATGGGCGACTGCTCTGCCTCCAGTTGTTTCCGCTGTACGGGATACCCCCATTCAATCAGCAGCTGGAGCATGAAGCGCGACATTTCTCCCCGGTTCATGCCGTCGCTCACCGTGTTGTAGAGTAACGTAGCCTTCTCTGCCCGTTGCAGCAGGCGGTAGAAATAGTAGGCATAGACCGCAATCTTGTGATCAATGGTGGTCATACCGAATGCCTTGCGCAGGTTGTAGGGGATGAACGAAGCATCACCGCCTGCCTTGGGCAACTGGCCTTCGTTGACCGACAGCAGAATGACATGGCGGAAATCCAGGTTACGTGTTTCCAGTACCCCCATCACCTGCATACCGATGGCCGGCTCTCCGTGGAAAGGAATGCTGGCTGTCGACATGACGCGTACCAGCAGGCGGTGGAAGGTGGCAGGTTGTACCTCCAGGTCCTTGCTTTCAAGCAGGGCATGGAAGCGGTTGACCATGGTGAAGCTTTTGAACAAGGCTTCGCGATAGAGCTGGTCGAGGGCGTCGCTGGTGGAGGCTGCCTGCTTGCGATACAGCTGTGCCACCTGCTTCAAGATGTCAGCCAGCCGCTTGCACAGCTCCAGGTTGTGGCTGCACGGTTTGAACAGCAGCGACAAGGCTTCGTCCCGTTCCAGTTCCGAGGGCAGGGGATAGAAGCGGTTCTTCTCCGTCAGTTCCTTTTCCAGCGGAGCGGCTTCTCCAGAAAGCAGTTGCGTGTACGGATGCTTCAGCACGCTGATGACTTCGGCAAACTGGTAGCGTCCGCTGCGGGAATTGTAGCCCGCAATGTGCAGTTCCAGCAACGTCTTTACGAAGCTGTAGGCCGGTGTTTGCGAGAGCGGGAAACCCATGGTGATGTTGATGTGGCGCACGTTATCCGGCAGTGAGTGAAGCACAGGTTGCAGCATGGCCTCGTTGCAGAGTACTACGGCCGTTTCCTTTTCGTTCTCCGTCAGGTTTTCCCGAATCCATTGTGGCAGGTAGCGTGCCTGTCCGTTCTCCGTAGGTGATTCGATGAAGGTAATTTCTTTCGGATGGTTCAGGTGGTCGAACAGAGAAGGCGGCAATTCCGAGGGAAAATTCTTCAGGTTGCGGCGGATAAACTCGCCCGCCTCGTGCGGATGCTTGTTCAGGTAGAAGGTATCGTAGTCCCAGTAGAACAAGGCCTTTCCTGCTTCGTGCAATTTGCTGAACAGGGTTTGTTCCACCTTATTCAGTACGTTGAATCCCACGAACACATATTTGTCGTAGGGAAACTGCTGCACGTCCATGGTCTCCGTCACCTCGCGGTAGAGCATTCCTTCGTAGGCGATGCCCTGCTCGCGGAGCAATTCTTTATATTGCGTATAGATGTCGCCCAGCACGTCCCACAATGAGATGAAACGCTGTTTCAGTTCCGTTACCTGCTCGATGGAGAAGTTACGGAAGAACTGGCTCAACGCTTCCTTCTGTCCTTCCTCCAGAAAGTCATATTCACCCGTCAGCTTGTTCAGGTCCTTCAAGTTGCTGAACAGCGCTTTGGTGTCGGCCATGTTCTTGTCGGCATCGTCAAAGTCGCTGATGAGCATCTCGCCCCAGAAGTAGAATTCGTCCAAACTTTCCTTGCTGCCCGTTATTTCACGGAACACCTTGTAGAGGTCGCACACTAATTTGATGGAATCGCCCGTCACCCATTGCGATGACTGGCGGAACAGCTCACTGATGCTCACGTAGGCCGGCGACCATACCGGGCGGTCGGATTCCTGTGCCAGGTATTCATTGAAAAAGAGGCTGGCACGCTTGTTCGGGAAAACCACAGCCACCTTCGTGAAGTCTCCGTTCATCTTCCGGTACAAATCGGCGGCCACCTGCTTTAAAAAAGTTTCCATATATTGCATTGTCGAAATATCGTTGTGAAAAAATAAACTCAGGCCGGAAGTGTCACTTCTTCCAGCTCATTGGCAAACACATACCAGAGGAATCCCCGGATGTGGGTGTAGCCCATCTGCGTGAGCAAGTCCATGTACTCCTGCACCTGCGCGCGGTAAGCCTCGTTCTTCTTTCCGAACTTGAAGTCCACCACGACCACCTGTCCGTCTTTCCGCATCACGCGGTCGGGGCGGCGTGTCTGCATCTGTCCCTGCTCGTCGGTGTAGACAATGGCACACTCGTTGTAAAGCTCCCACGTGCCGCTGAACCAGTCCTTCACGGCCGGATGCTGCAAGGCCCAGTGCGCCAGTCCCTGAATCTGCTGCTTCTGCTCCTCCGATTCGAACACCCCTTCGAAGCTCAGCCGTTCCAGTGCCGAAGGAAGGTCGTCCGCCTTTTCGATGTGGGCAAACACCTGGTGCAGCAACTGTCCCTGACGGATGTATTGTCCGCGAGTGTCCTCCGTGTCATCACCTTGAATGAAGTCGGCCGAACGGTTTGACTGCTTGAATTCGATGTGTGTCTCGATGCTTTCCATCTTCACGGGCACTCCCTCGCGAGGCGACGAAAGCCGGTTGGATTTGCCTGCCTTCTTCTCATCGTGCGCCGTGCAGAGCTCCCCGTATTCGCCCACTGCATCGTCTTCCGGGTTCTCCTGTGCCAGAGGTAGTTCCACCTCCTGCATAAGGGGCAGACTGTCGTACAACAGTTCTGAAACCGTGCCCTTCTGTCCCGCCTTTGCGAAAATGATCAGGTTTTTGCAGGCACGTGTAAACGCCACGTAAAGCAGGTTCAGGTTGTCCACCCAGAGCTGTAATTTCTCTTCCAGGTAATCGTCGTGATACACCGATTCTGCCATGGCACCAGAATAGTTCACCGGTACGATGTCCAGGCGGTTGAACGGTGGAATGTCGGTTTCCTTGCCCGTACCTGCCACGCTGCACCATATCAGATGATTGTTTGTTTCGTTCTCCATCTTCCAGTCGCAGAATGGCAGCAGTACCGTGTGATATTCCAGTCCCTTCGACTTGTGGATGGACAAGATGCGGATACCGTCAATCTCGCCCGAAGGGATGGTCTTCGCGTTCAGCTTCTCATCCCAGAAACGGATGAAAGCTGTCAGCTCCGATGAGTTGTTCTGCATGTATTCCGTCACCGCATCATAGAAAGCACAGAGATACGCATCCTGCTTCTCGATAAGCTGCATGTCGAACAGCACAAATAACTTCTCCAGCAGTTCGTACAGCGGCATGAAACGGAGTTCGTTTGCCTGCAACTGGAAGGCTGCCGGCAGGTAACGGGACGGGTCGTCGAGCAGCACCGTGTTGAGACTGATGTCCTTGCGCAATACCCCTTGCTGATAAGCCACCGCCAGCCGCGCCAGTGCGATGCGGTCGTCGGGTGAAGAAAGATACCGCAGTCCGTCGATGAGCATGCTCACTGCCAGCGATGCACTCAGCCGGAACGCCTCGTCGGACACGATGCGGTAGGGGGTATGTTCGTCGAAGTAAGCGGCAATGTCGGGGATACTCCGGTTCTTTCGCACCAGAATGGCCATCTCGTTGAGGCGGATACCCTCTGCCGTGAGGCGTTCCACTTCCTCGGCCAGCTGTTCCAAGGTCGCTTCCGTGTAAGGCCGCTCCTTGGAGTCCTGTAGGAAGGTCACCTTTACGAAGCCCTTCTCCTCCTTCTTGGCACAACGCTGCCGCACGTCGCTGTACGCCTGTTCCAGTTGGGCGCAGGGCATGCCCTGTTCCTCCTGATAGCGCCGGTTCAGTGTCTGGCAGGCCGCCGTGAAAAACTCGTTGTTGAAGCGGATGATGCGTGCCTCACTTCGCCAGTTCGTGTCGAGCGTACATTCCTTGATGCGGAAACTCCGGTCATTGCCCAGTCCCGCCAGGATTTTCCAGTCGCCGCTTCGCCAGCGGTAGATGCTCTGCTTGATGTCGCCCACGATGAGGCTGCCTTCCTTCTGTGCCAGACTTTCCTGCAACAGCAGATGGAAGTTCTCCCACTGCATGCGCGAGGTATCCTGAAACTCGTCAATCATCACCGTATCGATGGTGGTACCGATTTTCTCGTAGACAAACGAGGCGTCTCCCTCCCTGATTAAGCTATGGAGCAAGGCATTGGTATCCGACAGCAGAAAACGGTTGTGCGCCTGGTTCTGCAAGCGTACCTCCTCGTCAATGTGCGCCAGCAAACGCAGGTTGTTCAGGTAACGCAGCGAAAGGTCGCACGAGTTGAGCAGCAAGTTGTTCTGCGGACGACGGTTTTCCGCTTCCGCTAACAAGGGTATCAGTTCCGAAGCCGCCAGCAAACGGATTTCATCGCGGTGGGCCGACGTTTTGGTCGTCCAGTTTTCCTCGCTTTCCAGGCACTTCTCCACGGTGGCATTGCGGATGTCATCGCTCAGTTTCCCGTTGGCCAGCTTGTTGAAATAACTGCTGATGCCCCGTGAGCCGTTCTTCAGGTCAGTCGGAGTCAGTCCGTGCATTTCGAGCAAGCCTGTAAACTGTTCGCTGAATCCCTTCATGAATTCCAGCACCTCTTCGCGGATACTTTTCAACTCATCCCGGTAGGAAGGAATAAAGTTCGGGTCGGCCAGTTTCCGGCGCAGTCCTTCTCCCTTCTCGATGTAGCTCTCGTCGAAAATATTCTGTCCGAATCCCTTGATGTCCTTCGACACATCCCAGCGGCGGTCGTTTACGATACGTTCCTCGATGTACTCCAGCAGCCAGTAGAGCACTGGTGAGCGCCGGTCCAGCTTCTCAATCATGGCATCCACCGCATCGCTCAGCACCTCCGTATTGTTCAGTTCGATAGACAAGTTAGCTCCTAACTCCAGTTCACGCGCCAGGTTGCGCATCACCGACTGGAAAAACGAGTCGATGGTCTCGATGCGGAAACGGCTGTAGTCATGAATGATGTGCCGTAATGCTTCGCGTGCTGATTCCCGGATTTCCTCAACCGATTTGGTTGATGTTTTCTGAATCTCCTTCAGGTAGCCCTCCGAACCTTCATCGGCCGTAGCAATGCCGTAAAGTTGTTCCAGAATACGCTCCTTCATTTCTGCCGTCGCCTTGTTAGTGAATGTCACAGCCAGAATCCTGCGGTAGGCATACGGGTCTTCAATCAGTTGTCTTATATAATGTATCGCCAGTGTAAAGGTCTTGCCGGAGCCGGCAGAAGCCTTGTAGACTAAAAGCTGGGGATGCTGTTCCATGTGTGATGTCGTTTTTAGGGTTTTCGTTACACAAACTTACGGAATTTTCGCGGAAAAACCGCAGGAAACCGCCGATTAGTGAGGGGAGAACCGTGGCACGTATATCCGGAAATCTTCCTGCGGTATGCTGAAAATGCCTGGAAGCTTTCTATGTTTTCCGGTGCGGAACTGTATGTTTTCCGTCCGGAAAACGTAGGGTTTCGCCCTGGAAAACCTATGGTTTGCGTGCGGAAAACATAAAAAACCGTTTGCTGGTTTGCATAAAACCGCCGAATAATTTGTGTAATTCAAAATAAAAGCATACTTTTGCACCGCAATTAAGGATGGTTCCGTAGCTCAGCTGGATAGAGCAACGCCCTTCTAAGGCGTGGGTCCTGCGTTCGAATCGCAGCGGAATCACTGAAAGCTTTACAAATTACAAGGATGGTTCCGTAGCTCAGCTGGATAGAGCAACGCCCTTCTAAGGCGTGGGTCTTGCGTTCGAATCGCAGCGGAATCACGGAAAATAAGAGAAAATCAAACGGTGTAAATATCGTTGATTTTCTCTTTTTTCTTTTTATAAATGTTTGTTCGTTTATAAAAATGGGTCAACGTAAAAACCTGAGGGATTTATTGTTTAGGCATAAATTTTAGTCAGTCTGTACAAAAAGAATGCCTTGTCTTTAACTCCCCTGAACT
>ENA-UEOI01000650-UEOI01000650.1-human-gut-metagenome-genome-assembly--contig:-NODE-650-length-35177-cov-33.999715_pt1 | contig 35177 bp, 26 predicted proteins | sample MGYA00242883_ERZ507882 | MGnify/ENA primary metagenome ERZ507882 (study PRJEB26167, sample SAMN06115502) | human gut metagenome | host: Homo sapiens | place: China:Chongqing | collected 2015-07-29...
ATAGCTTGCAAAACTTTTTATCCTTGCCCCTCCGTGTAATTGACTAAACCACTTCAGAGCAAGCTCGATGTCTTTTTCAAGACACCTCATATCTGGTGCTTCTTTGTTCTTCGTTGTTTAATTTACAAGGTACACGCTCCAACCGCGGAACGAACTTTAGGTTACCACATCTTTCCGACCTTGTCAACACTTTTTTTGTGTTTCTGCAATTTTTCTTCACTCACGACGGAGGAAGGAAAACCGTTGTCGGAAAGCCGTCCGTTTTTCGCGAACAGGTCGTATCTTAGCACGCCGCCGGAGCTTTTGCAAGTCTTAATTTTGTATTTTTCGTTTTTCGGTCAAACAGCACAATCAGAGCCTCTTATATCCGTCATAACTGCCAAAAATAACAGGAGAGAGGTGGGCAAAGCCCTCCTCCCTCCGAATATTTGACGGCTTTAGCCGTTGCAGCCGACGCCGAGCATCTGGCACAGCAGCGCAAGCAGAGCAGCACAATTCATAGCGCGTGAGCCTCCTTATCGGTAGTTTCGTCTTGATCAAGGACGCTGTCTATGATACCGCGCAGGCGGGCAGAATGCAAATGCAATGTCTTCCAGCGTTTTTTCTTGTCAGGAAAAGCGACGCGTGCTATACTATATATTTATTATGAGACCCGCCATTTCATCGACTGCCAAAGGAGCGAAGAGATGAATCCCAAATACACCTTAAAGGAATATGCCGACGCGCTCATGCGCGCCGGACTTTTGACCGCAACCACGCTGACGCCCGCCGCGGAGGGTACCGTCATCGACTGTCTGAGCTACGACACGCGCAGCCTGCACGGCACCTCGCTGTTTCTCTGCAAGGGCGCACACTTCAAAGCGGAGTACCTCTCTGCGGCGCTCGCACAGGGCGCGGCCGCCTATGTCGCCGAAAAGCCCTACCCCGTGGACGCGCCGCAGCTGCTCGTGAGCGACATCCGCTATGTGATGGTCGTACTCGGCCAACTCTTCTACGATCATGTGACCGACAAGCTCACGAGCGTCGGCATCACGGGCACCAAGGGCAAGAGCACGACCGCCTACTACGTCCGCTCCATCCTCAATGACTGGCTCACGAGCGAGGGCAAGCCCCCATGCGCCATTCTCTCCTCCATCGACAATTATGACGGCGTCATCGCCGAGGAGTCGCACATCACGACGCCCGAGGTGCTGGAGCTCTATCAGCATTTTCAGAACGCATACGATTCCGGCATTTCCCATCTGGTGATGGAGGTCTCCTCGCAGGCGCTCAAGGTCGGGCGCGTGCGCGGAATGACCTTTGACGTGGGCGCGTTCTTGAACATCGGCACCGACCACATCAGTCCCATCGAGCACCCGGATTTCGCGGATTACTACGCCTCGAAGCTGAAGCTCTTCGACAGCTGCCGCGTCGGCTGCGTCAACACTGACGCCGACCACGCCGCGGAGACCGTCGCCCACGCGAGGTCGGGCGGCTGTGAGCTCATCACCTTCGGCAGCCACGCAAGCGACACGGTCTTTTGCGAACGGGTCGAAAAGCGCGCCGACGGGCTGTACTTCACCGTGCGCTCGCCGAAGTACAACGGTGAATTTTCCATCACGATGCCGGGTCTGTTCAATGTCTCCAACGCGCTCGCCGCGATGGCGATCTCCATGGCGCTCGGCGTGCCGGAGGAATTTGTCCGCTCGGGTCTGCGCAAGGCGCGGGCGAACGGGCGGATGCAGGTCTACGAAAGCCGTGACAAAAGAGTGACCGTCATTGTGGACTACGCGCACAACCGCATGAGCTTCGACGCGCTCTACCGCTCGACAAGGGTGGAGTATCCCGGCAAGGAGATGATCTCCGTGTTCGGCTGCCCCGGCTCGCACGCGCTCCAGCGCCGCCGCGACCTCGGCGAGCTGAGCGGCGAGAACTGCGCCTTCGTTTACATCACGGAGGAGGACTCCGGCGAGGAGCCGTTCGCGCAGATCGCCGCCGACATCGAAAAGCATGTCAAATGCCCGCACCTCGTCTGCGAGGACCGCGCCGAATGTATCCGCCGCGCCATTCTCGACCATCCCGAGCCGCACGTCATCCTGCTCACAGGCAAGGGCGAGGAGACGACCATGAAGCGCGGCAGAGAGTTCGTCCCCTTCCCGAGCGACGTGGAGCTGACCCTCAGATATCTGGCGGAATATGACGAAAAGGAAGCGAAAGCATGAAGAAAAAGGACTTTCTGCCCATCATTCTCGGCAGCGACGAGAACGCCTACGGCACGGCGCGTCTCTTTCACGAGGCGTACCCCGAGGTCACGCCTCTGCTCGTGTGCACCGCGCAGCTCATTCCCACGCGGCACTCGCGTCTTTTTGACTGCCGCATCATCGCCGGCTTTGAACGCGAGGAGGTCTTTCCCGACGCGCTGCTCGGCGTACTGCGCGAGTGCTCCAAGGACTACGAAAAGCTGCTCGTCATCCCCTGCTCGGACTATTATACCGGTCTGCTCTGCCGCCATTATGACCACTTCGAGGGGCTGATCGCGAACCGCTTCATCCCCGAGCAGCTGCTCGAGACCTTCGACACCAAGGATCGGTTCTACGCGCTCTGCGAGCAGTACGGTCTGGACTATCCCAAGACCGTCATTGCCGCGCCCGACGAGCGCATCGGGGTCGCCGACCGTCTGCCGTTTGACTTCCCCATCGTCGTCAAGCCGGAAAACTCCAACGCGCTCGACTACCTGCGCTGCCACTTTGAGGGGCAGAAGAAGGTCTTTTTCTTCGACACCAGGGAGGAATACCTCACGATGGTGCGCAGCATGAACGGCTCCGACTATCGCGGCAAGCTCATCCTTCAGGAGTTTATCCCCGGCGGGGACGACGCCATGCGTGTGCTCAACAGCTACTCCGGCACGGGCGGAACGGTGCGCGCGATGTGCCTCGGCCAGCCGGTGCTCGAATACTACGACCCCAAGAGCGTCGGCAACTACGCCGCCATCCTCTCGCGCGGCGACACGCTGCTCTACGATAAAATGCAGCGGTTTTTGCAGGCCATCGGCTACGTCGGCTTCTCCAACATCGACATGAAGTACGACAGCCGCACCGGGCGCTATGTGCTCTTTGAGATCAACCCGCGGCTGGGCCGTTCGAGCTTCTTCTGCCGCGCAGCGGGCATCAACATGATGAAGCTGCTCACCGAGGACGTGGTCTACAGCCGCCGCGGGAAGTGCATCTACAACGAAACGACCGCGCTGTGGTCCAACGTCCCGCGCGGCATCCTGACGAGGTACGTCACCTCCCCCGCCCTGCGCGAGGAGATGAAGCAATACAAAGCCCTGCACACGCTCTGGTGCGGCGGCGACCTCGCCCCCGCGCGCGTGTACCGGCTGGCAAGGTATTATGCCGCACAGTACAAGAACTTCGCGCACTATTATTTTGATAAGAGCAAAGAGAAATGACGCAGAAGCGCCGGCACGGAGCCGGCGCTTTTCTTATTTCACAATGCCGTAAAGCTCCCGCAGATCGCGGATCTCGTAGTCCACACGCAGGCTCTCCGGCTTCGGCGCTTTCTTCGGATTGTACCAGCAGCACGCAAGTCCATAGTTGTTCGCGCCCTGAATGTCGCTCGTGAGCGAATCGCCGATGACCAGACAATTTTCCCGCGTGATGCCGTCGATGTGGGCGAACACATAGTCGAAGTATTCCACGGACGGCTTTGCCGCGCCCGCGGTCTCGGAGATGAACGCCTCCTCAACATAGGGCGCGAGCGCCGACCGCCCCAGCCGCCCGCGCTGGACGGCTTCGACCGCGTTGGTGATGAGATGGATATGGTGTGTTTCGCGCAGCTTGGCAATGACCTCCGCGGCATGTGGCATAAGATAGGTCGCATTGCTCAGGCTCGCCAGATGGACGCGGTTGCACGCTGTTGGATCGAGGCCGCGAATGCCCTCGGCGGCGAAGAAGGCGCGAAAGCGCTCGAGCACCGTTTCGTCCTTCGTCAGCTCCCCGCGGTCAAAGCGCTCCCATGTTGCGTTGTTGATGATCTCAAAGCGATCAAAAAGCGTCTGCGAAAAGGGCAGGCCGAAGGCGTCGCACACGGCGCGGAAGGCGTGAGCATTGGCCTCATCGAAGCAAAAAAGCGTATTGTCGGCATCGAAGAGCAGATAGGGATAGCGTGTCATGGCGAGTCTCCTTTGATTTTTTGCCATGATACCACACTCTTTTGCGTTTCGCAATCAAATTTCCCCCGCCGTGCGCATAGAGTAAGAGGAATGGAAAGGGGGACGCCTATGGAAAAAACGATCGCCGTGCTCGGCGGGGACCGGCGCATGGCGCTGCTCGCGCGTCTGCTCGCGGAGGACGGTCATCCGGTGCGGACGTGGGGACTCGCCGCCTTCGGCATGGAGGACACGGCGTTGGAGGAAGCGGCGCAAGCTGACCGCGTCGTGCTGCCCGTGCCGCTCTCGCGCGGGAAAAATCTCAACTGCACCGCTGCGGCGCTGCCGCTGTGCGGATTGTTCGCGCTGCTGCGTCCGGAGCAGCGCCTCTACGCCGGCGGCGTGAAGGCCGCCGACCGCGAGGCCGCGGCGGAATTTGGCCTGACGCTGACCGACTACCTCTCGCGCGAGGAGCTGGCGGTGCGCAACGGCGTGCCGACGGCGGAGGGTGCCATCGAGACGGCGATGGCCGCGACGGACGTGACGCTCTGCGGCACGCCGTGTCTGGTCATCGGCTTCGGGCGCATCGGCAAGCTGCTTGCCCACCGTCTGCGGGGGCTGGGCGCGGAGGTCACGGTCAGCGCACGGCGGCTGGACGATCTCGCGTGGATCGACGCCTTCGGCTACCGCGGTCTCCGCACGAACCGTCTCGCCGGACGGCTCGGGAGCTTCCGCATCGTCTTCAACACCGTGCCGAACATGGTACTCACAGAGGAGCTGCTGCGCGAACTGCCGCGCGAGTGCGTGCTGCTCGAGCTGGCATCACAGCCCGGCTTCGACCGTGCGGCGGCGGAGGCACGCGGGCTGAAGTGCATCGCTGCGCCGGGACTTCCCGGCAGGGCCGCGCCGGAGACCGCGGCGCGCGCCATCAAGCTGACCTTGGAAAAAATATGGGAGGAAGAAGCATGAGAACCGAACGCATCGGATTTGCCCTCTGCGGCTCATTCTGCAATCACCCGAAAATTTTGATGCTCCTTGAGGAAATGGCCGAGAGCTTCGAGTTGGTCCCCATTCTCTCCGAAAACACGGCGCGGTACGACACCCGCTTCGGGCTGGCCGACGATCTCATCGCGCGCGTGGAGCGCGCCGCGGGGCGTCCCGCCATCCGCACCATCGTGGAGGCCGAGCCGTTCGGTCCGCAAAACCTGGCCGATGTCCTCGTCATCGCGCCCTGTACAGGCAACACCCTTGCCAAGCTCGCCCACGGCATCACCGACGGGCCGGTGACGATGGCGGCAAAATCCCATCTGCGCAACGGCAAGCCCGTGGTCGTCGCGCTGGCGACGAACGACGGCCTGAGCGCGAGCGCGCCGAATCTCGCCGCGCTCCTCAACCGGAAGAACTACTACTTCGTTCCCTTCGGGCAGGACGACCCGCAGGGGAAGCCCACCTCGCTCATCGCTGACTTTTCGCAGCTCGTGCCGACCGTTGACGCGGCGCTGCGCGGCGTACAGCTCCAGCCGCTGCTGGTGAAATAGGCGCAAAAAACGACCGCTCATGCGGTCGTTTTTTTCATTCCTGTAAAATGCTCAGATAATCCGCGACGCTGCCGAGGACAAATGTCGGCTGCACCGCGCTGCCAGCGAGGTCTGCCTCCTTCGTCTCGCCCGAGAGGACGAGCACCGTGTCGATGCTTGCGTTCGCGCCGCAGGCAATGTCGGTGTAGAGCCGGTCGCCGAGCAGCACCGTCTCCTCTGCGGAAAAGCCGCCGCGCGCCATCGCAAGGCGCGCCATATCGGGCCGCGGCTTGCCGATGACATAGGGCCTCCGTCCGGTCGCGCGGAAAAGCATCTCGCACACGCTGCCGCAGTCCGGCACAAAGCCGTACCACGTCGGGCAGACCCAGTCGGGATTGGTGGCAAGGTAGTCCGCGCCGCGGTTCAGGAGGATGCAGGCGTCCTCTAACTTCTGAAAGGTCAGCTCGGTGTCGAAGCCCATCACCAGAGCGTCCACCGCCGCGTCGCGGTCGTCCGTCAGGCGCAGTCCCGCCTGCGTGAGCTGCCGCTTCATCGACTGCGTGCCGCAGACGTAGAGGAGCTTTTCCGCCATGCCCCGTGCGTGCAGATGCGCGATGAGCGCGTCCACGCTCGTAAGGAAGTCGGAGGTCTCCGTCTCCACGCCGAGGCGGCGCAGCTTCTCCACATAGCTCTCCGCCCCGCGGGAGGAGTTGTTCGTCAGAAAGCGGTACGTCCCGCCGCGCGAGCGGATCGCGCGCAGGAAGTCCGCCGCGCCGTCAAAGAGCCGTTCGTCCAGATAGAGCGTTCCGTCCAGATCGAGCAGGAAGAGACGCTTGACGCGGAGCCGTGCAAGGTCGGGCATGGCTCAGGCCTTCTTTTTGCCGTCGATGGCGATGAAGAAGAAGGAGCTGACAGCCAGCAGGAACGGATAGAACAGATTCGGAATGATCTCAAACGCGGAGACCTGATACCCCAGCTCGTGCGCCGCGGCGATGGCGACGAGCATCTGCGCGCCGTAGGGGATGATGCCCTGGAAGATGCAGGAGAAGGTATCGAGGATCGACGCCGCCTTGCGCGGCGTGATGCCGTATTCCTCGCTCATTTCCTTTGCAATGGGGTTCGCCATCACGATGGCGACGGTGTTGTTCGCGGTGGCGATGTCCATCGCGCCGACGAGCAGGCCCATGCCGATCTGTCCGCCGCGCTTGCCGCGGAACGCTTTTCTGATCCAGCCCAGCAGCGCCTCAAAGCCGCCGTACTCGCGGATGAGCGCGCAGATGGCGGAGACGAGGATGGCGACCATCGACGTTTCAAACATGCCGGCGGCGCCGCTGCCCATGTTCTCCAGCAGCGCCTTGACCGCAAGCACGCCCGTCTGTCCGGTCGCGCCGGTGGCAAGCACGATAACGGACCCGGACACAATGCCGATGAGCAGCACCACGAACACGTTGATGCCGATGATGCCGCCGACGAGCACCAACACATAGGGGATGATCTGGATCAGGTGATAGCCGGGGATCTCCGCAGGGACGACGTCGGCGTTCAGCGTCAGCACGAGGATGAGCACGAGCGTCGCAAGCGCCGCGGGCAGAGCGATGTGGAAGTTCTCGCGGAACTTATCCTTCATCGCGCAGCCCTGCCCGTTGCAGGCGGCGATGGTGGTGTCGGAAATGAAGCTCAGATTGTCGCCGAACATCGCTCCGCCCATGACCGAGCCGATGCACAGCGGCAGGGAATAGCCGCTTGCCGCGGCAATGGGGATGGCGATGGGCGTGATGAGCGTGATGGTGCCGACGCTCGTGCCCATGGCGGTGGAGACGAAGCAGCTGACGACGAACAGCACCGCCACGGCGAACCTGGACGGGATGATCGAGAGCATGAAATACGCCACGCTCTCCGCGCTCGAGCGGCCCACCACGCCGACGAAGATACCGGCGGCAAGGAAGATGAGCAGCATCGTCACGATGTTCTTATCGCCGATGCCCTGTCCCATCAGCGTGAGCTTGTCGTCAAAGCTCAGCGCGCGGTTCTGGCAGCACGCCGCCAGCAGCGCGACAAGAAAGATGACTACAATAGGGATGGAATAAAAGCCCATCGGGATCTTGAGCACATACTCAAAGATAAGTCCCAGCCCCAGGTAAAGGAGCAGGAACTCAAGGATCGGCAGCAGCGCTGCGGGATTGGCTTTCTTCTGCATAGTGATTTTTTCCTTCCTGATTTTCTCTCTCGTATTCTTAACACACCCGTGTGCGGAAACGGCGGCTCACTCCGCCCAGCGGAAGCTCTCGCGGCCCGCGCCGAGCTGAAAATGGTATTTGACGATGCCGAGGTCCACATGGCTGTAGCTGCCGCCCCGGCTCTCCGCCCGAACGGTGTCGTCCGGCAGGAGCGTGAAGCGGAAGCGCTGCTGGTTCATCGCCGTGGGCGCGAGCAGCGCCGCCTTGAGGCCGCGGCCGAACCACTCGGGCAGCGCGCGGTCGGCACGGTACACCTCGCGCATCGGACGACTCTCGTGCGCCTCGCCCTGCTCGGCCCCATAGCCGAACGCGATCACACACACGAGCCGCTCATCCGGTGCGAGCACATAGCTCCTGCGCGCGACCGCTTTTGAAAAGGTCAGGCCCACCCAGCAGGTATTGAGCCCCAGCGTCTGCGTGAGCAGCACAAGGCGTTCGCCGAACCAGCCGGCGCGCTCGTCAAGATCCTTTGCGCGCTTTCCGGCAAGCACGATGTAGTTGCACACGCCGCGGAATTTCCCGTAGTGCGCAAAAAAACCGCGGAACGCCATCGGCTCATTCATCACGAGCTGGATGTGCAGTCCGCCCTCGGCGTTGCAAGCGCGGATCTCCGCGCGCAGCGCGTTCACGATCGCCGGCTCGACCGGCTTTGTCAAATAGGTACGCACGCTGTGGCGTGCGGAGATCGCCTCCTGCACGGTCATGGAATTTCCCTCCTGTTCCCATATTCCGATCAATTGAATGTTTATTGTATCACAGGAATTTTAGAAAGAACAGCCATATTTTGAACTTTTTCAATTTTTTGCCTCTCGGGGACGAAAAAAGGAGGCCGCCGCGTCCGCGGCAGCCTCCTGCGTCAGTCTTGGGTTTTCGCCGCCGCTTTGACAGGCAGCATGAACTGCATGGAAAAGATGCCGCCCCGTGCGCGGAACTCGCACAGTCCGCCGCGCCGCTCGGCGATCGTCTGGATGCTGCGGCAGCCGTAGCCATGCCCCGCGCGCTCGGAGACCGGCAGGCCGTCGCGCATGACAAGCCCCTCGGCGCAGGGGTTTTGGATCTCCACGAGCAGCTTGCCCAGCCGCACGCCGCAGTAAAGCGTCACCCAGCGGTCCGCCTCCGGCTGATCGGACACGGCGCGCAGCGCGTTCTCCAGCGCGTTGGAGAGCACGGCGCACAGCTCGGTGTCGGAGACCGACAGCTCGCGCGGGAGCTTCGCGTCCACCTCCAGCCGAACGCCCATGCGCTGCGCCTTTCCGGCGAAGGAGGAGCAGAGCAGATTCACCAGTTCGTTGTCGCAGTAGCGCTTTGGCGTGATGCGCTCAATATCCGAGCGCACCTTGCGGATATATTCCTCCGCCTGCTGCGGCTTTCCCGCCGCCAGAAAGCCGTCGATGGCGTTGAGATGGTGGCGCATATCGTGCTGATAGACGGCGGTCTGCACCTCTGCCCGGCGCAGCGCGTCCACCTCAATCTGCGACTGCTTCAATCCGGCCTCGAGCATGGTGCTCTGCATCTCCGCCTGCGCGCGGCGGCTGCTTTGGGCGTGATAGGCTGTGAGAAACATAACGTAAAAAATGATGAGCGCCGTGGGCAGGAACTCGTTGATCGCCCCGTAGCCGCGATAGAGCGCGTCGGAATAGACGACCGTGGCGTAATCAAAGAAATAATACGCCACCGGCAGGCTGCCGAATAAAAGCAGCGACTGCGGCGAGGCCATCATGGCCGCGTAGGCCGGGCGGACGAAGAAGCGGTAGAGCAGATAAAACAGCGGTCCGATCACCAGTGTGTAGCAGATCTCGCCGATCAGCTCGGAGCGGGTAAGCGCCGTGACCACCAGGTCCACCCAGCGCGGGAGCTGGCAGCAGAGGTAGGCCGTGCAGATGCTCACCAGCGCCACGTCGACTCTCTTCTTCAGAATGCAGATCAGGATGAGCGCCAGCGGCAGGTGAGTGATGAGCGGGTAGAGCTGCCGCGCCATGTCCGCACCCAGCGCCAGCCAGCACACGCTCTGGATCATCAGAAACAGCGGGCAAGCGGCAAAAACAAGCGTTCTCTGCTTCGTATTCTCCCAGCCGCCGGAGATGAAGGTGCTGAGGAACAGGCCGTAGAGCAGCACCAGCCCGTAGTTAAAAACGCCGAGCGTGGTCAATACGGACATCGTCTCACTCCTCCCTCTGCGCGAACAGCAGCTTCATATAGTCCTTTTGAAGCTGGGGGTATAACAGGCGTGAGACCGGCAGCTCGCGGCCCGAAAAGGTGCGGAGCCCGGTGGGCGAAAGCTCCTCGATCTGCAGCATATTGACGATGTAGGAGCGGTGGATGCGCATGAATTCCGGCCGCGTGAGCAGGGCGTCCTCGTATTCCTTCATCGAGCCGACGACCTCGCGCACCTGCCCATCGGCAAGGTTGAAGTAAAGGTGCTTGCCGTTGACCTCCACATAGGTGAGCTGCGAAAACGGCACGCGCACGATGATGCCGCCGGTGCGAAGCGTAAGCGCCTCCTGCGGGCGGCGCTCACGCAGCTCCAGCCGGTCAAGGATGGGATAGAGCGTCTTGGTTCGAATGGGCTTGAGCAGATATTCCAGCGCCTGGACGCTGTAGCTGTCATAGGCGAAGCCGGGGGACGAGGTGAGGAAGATGATGTCCGCCGCCTTGTCAAAGCCGCGGATCTCGCGCGCGGCATCCATGCCGTTCAGCCCTGGCATCATGATGTCGAGCAGGTACAGCGTGAAGCGCTCATGGCGCGCCGCGTCCAGCAGCGCCGCCGCGCTGCGGAAGCTCTTCACGCGCACGGGCGTGCCGCGGTCCTCCTCCCACGCGCCGATCAGCTCCGTCAGGCTCCCGAGCTCCTCCGTCTGGTCGTCGCAGACTGCGATGTACATGACGCCATCCCCCTTCCTCGCTTGCTTTTGCCTTATTGTAGCATACCATTCTTTTTCTTTCCAGCATTATCTCACATTTCAAGCCGCAAATCCATACATTTCAAGTCGATATGGGTCCCTCCTGCCGGAGATTCCTGCTATACTGCAGAAAGCAAGCGATCCTCGTTTATCATTTCAATTACAGGAGGGAACCATGAAAAAGAAACTGCTCAGCGCGCTGCTCTGTCTCGTTCTGGCGCTCACCCTGCTGCCGACCGCGGCCCTCGCCGCGCCGACAAGGCTCAAGAGCGTCGACCTCGTCATCGACCTGCCGAAGGCGGGCGACCCCAACGAGATGGAGACCGAGGTCACCATCAAATCCATGAAGAGCGGCAACATCGACCTGCTCGCCAACGGCGCCGGCATCCTGTACACCGAGTGGCAGGGCGACGACGTGGAGACCGACGACGGCTATGCCTTCCGCGCAGGCACGACCTATCTCGTCAACATCAAGCTGGCCTTTGACACCACCAAGGGCTATTGCGCCAACTACAAAACGGTCGGCGGCGAAAACCTCGTCGGCCCCGACACCTTCTCCGCCACCGTCAACGGCGTGCCTGCCACCATCCGCACCAGCGCCCAGTATTATCCCACCCTGCAGGTCAGCCTGACCCTTGAGGGCGAGCGCTATACCGAGCAGGAGAAAGAGGAGCTCAACGCCGATCTGACGCGGAAAACAGACCTCCTCCGGCAGGCCAAGCGGGCAATGGCGACGCCCCGCACGCAGGCTGTGGCAGAGTCCAAGCAGCTTGAAAACTTTGTAAACGGTGTGACCGTCATGACTGACGCCAACCACGTTCTGGAGAACACCGACAGCATCCGCACCCTCATTCTGGACACCAATGGGAAAATAACGGATGGAACGTGCTTTTTCATCTGCTACGCGAAATATTTGAAGGAGCTCTGGCTCAGCGATAAGGTGGATGTCTATCAGTTTATTCAGGCGATGGATTCCTACCTTTGGCTGCCCATCGCCGGGTTATACCGGTGGGAGAGGCAGAGCGACCTGCCCTTCTACACCGCCGAGACCGTGGTGTATATCCCCGAATCCGCTGTGCCCGCGCTCAAGGCAGCCCAGGCCCAGCGCGGCTATAAGATCCCCTACACCATCAAGACCTACTCCGGCAATGACGTCTACGCCGCCCAAAAGGCGGGCGACGCCGCCGCGAAGGACAACTGGTGCACCGCCCACCAGTACACCCTGCAGATTCGGACGGCCGACCGTGTTTACACCTACGCGCAGGCCTGCCAATCTGCCCGGCGTTATTACTATTCCTGCGCCATCTGCGGCAAGTGCGAGTACAATGCGAACCATGTCGCTCCCCATAACTCGGATAAGGAGATCGAGCTCAAGACAGAGAAGCTGGCCCACTCGGATAACGGCGAGTATCCCACGGCGGAGGCCTACATCGGCGTGAACGCCGCCGGAGAACACGTCTACTGGCTCAGCTGCGAATACTGCGGCCACTCCTACCGTTATCTCCAGCAGCATCTGACCTCACGGGATGTTTACGCCTCCGGCACGGGAATGACCCTCGCGCAGTATCAGGCGGAAGCCAACGCCTCCCTGCAGTGGGAGGAAACGCAGGCGCTGAACACCACCGAGCTGTATCCCGGCACCTTTACGCTCTCGAAGAAGTCCGCCGCCAAGACCAGCTCCTGGGCTGAAAGCGATGTGAACCTCGCGCTCAACGACGATCTGCTCGATACTGCCCTGCTCGGCAACGACTACACCAAGCCCATCAGCCGTCTGCAGTTCTGCTCCGTTGCGGTGCGTCTGGCGGAAACGCTGACCGGCAAGAGCATCACGCCCGCCGCCGCGAACACCTTCACCGACACGAACAACGCCTACGTCCTCAAGGCCTATGCCGCGGGCATCACCACCGGCACCTCGGCGACCACCTTCTCCCCCAACGCCACCCTGAACCGTCAGCAGATGGCGACCTTCCTCCGCCGCACGCTGCAATATGTGGAGAAGAACTCCGGCTATTCCTACACCAGCTACACCTCCAAGCTCGCCTCCTACACGGATAACGCGCTGGTGCAGAGCTGGGCGAAGGAAGCGATGGCGTTTATGAACGCGCTTGATCTTGTCAAGGGCACCACCGCCACCACGCTCAATCCCAACGGCACCTGCACCATCGAGCAGGCGGTCATCGTAGCCGAGCGCAGCGTCTACGCCCACCAGATCGGCTGGTATCAGGCCGCGCCGGTGACCAACGTCTATAGCTATAATGGCAGCACAGGGGAGATCGAGCGCGAGGACGGGGAGTACACCTCCTTCGACAGCACCAACGCCAGCCTCCACCCGGGCGATCTCGTCTGGATCACGGGCAAGCTGACCGGTGTGAGCAATCTGCTGGCCACCGCCCCCGGCACCACCGTGGACCAATGCGTGTACTCCGCCTATCTCCCCGGCATCAACCCGTACACCGGACAGATCATGTATCTCCACTATCGCGACCTCATCCCCGTCCGCGGGTAAGCCGCCGAAAGCCAATACCGTCCGCAAGCGCGGAGACCGTCGGTCTCCGCGCTTCCTTTTTTCCTCGGCTTCCGGTCATTTCGGCGCAAATGTCGGGTAGGGCTTGCGGGATGCGCCGCGGGATGGTATGATTGAGATGGGCGCATCGCGCCCGCCCCTCCGCCGTCACACCGCGGAGGGAGAACCGACAAAGCCGAGGAAACAACACAATGGCACTAAAAAACAGCACCGACCGCAGTGCTCTGGAGCGCCTGCTGCTCTCGCGCCTGCCGCGCAAGGAGATCAGCACGCTCGTGCAGAGCTACATGCAGCCCTACCGCGAGCTGATGAGCTACTACCGCTGCGCGATGATGGAGGTCGAGACCAAGTTCAACGTTCTCAATGAGGAGCTTTCGCTCCAGTATGACCGCAACCCCATCGAGAGCATCAAAACGCGCCTCAAGTCCCCCGAGAGCATTGCCGAAAAGCTCCAGCGCCGCGGCTTCCCGCTGACGGTGGAGAGCATCGAGGAAAATCTCAACGACATCGCCGGTGTGCGCGTCATCTGCTCTTTCCCGTCAGACATCTACCAGCTCGCCGACGCCTTTCTGAAGCAGGACGATATCACGCTCCTCCAGCGCAAGGACTACATCGCCGCGCCCAAGCCCAACGGCTACCGCAGCCTGCACCTCATCGTGGAAACGCCCATCTTCCTGCACGACCAAAAGCGCATGATGCGCGTCGAGGTGCAGTTCCGCACCATCTCCATGGACTGGTGGGCAAGCCTTGAGCACAAGATACGCTACAAGAAGGATCTGCCGGAGCTCGATCACGTCAACCGCGAGCTGTTCGAGTGCGCGCAGATGAGCGCGCAGCTTGACGCGCGCATGGAAAAGCTCCAGCGTCTCGCCGAGACCGCCGCCGCGGAGCAGCACACCGACAGCCGGTGGGGCGAGCGCCGGTCCGGCCCGCTCACGCGCTGAGCGCCGGACTCCGGCGCGGCAGCGCCTCCATACCCGTTTCCCGTTCCATAAACCAGCAAGGCTCCCCTGCCGAAGCAGGGGAGCCTTACTGTTCGTTATAGCGTATATCGCGGGTCGACGCTTACACCGTCGCCTGTAGGAAGCGCATCAGCATGGCTGCGACCTGCCCGCGCCGGGCAAGGTCCTGCGGCGCCATACGGTTGCCGCCCACGCCGTTGAGGATGCCGTTGTCCACGCACCACCTCACGGCGTCGTAGGCCCAGATGCTGATAACAGTCGTGTCGTCAAAGCCCAGCTCGCCGCTGACGGCGGGGGAGCCGGCATAGCGGTAGAGCATCGCCGCCAGCTGCTCGCGGGTGACCGGCTGCTCGGGAGCGGTTCCGTCGGAAATGCCGTTCTCGACCGCCCAGACCGTGCCCTTGGCGTACCACGTCTCCCCGCCGGCCGTATCCGCGCCGGCAAGGCGCGCGAGTACGGTGTTGACCATGCCGCGGGTCATGGAGCGGTCAGGGCCGAAAGCGTCATTGCCCACGCCGTTGAACAGCTCGCGGGACGAGGCGAACTCCACGGCGTCCTTTGCCCAATGGTCCGCCATGTCGTTAAAGCGCTTGGCGTTGTCGATGATCTTGAGCCGCACGTTGCCCTCCGCGCGGAGCGCAATGCCGGTCTCGGTCACGACCGAGCCCTTGACGATCTCCTCCGTGCCGTCGGGATGGACGATCACGGCGACCATGCTGCCGCTCGGCTTGCTCACGGGAATGTCCACACGGGTGCTGCCGACGCTCTTAGGAACGCTGACGGACGCCGTGATCTCACCGCTTGCAGGCTCGACGGTTTCAACGGTCGTGCCGTCGGCACGCTTCTCGACCGTCTTCACACGGCCATTGGGGGAAGTCTCGGCGGTGAGTGTGCTGCCGTCGCGCCAGGTCGTCGTCTCGATGACCGTGCCGTCGGACTTCGTCTCGATTTTCGTGACCGAGCCGTCCGCGTTGACGATCGTTTCGATCTTGCCGGGCTTCTGCCAGCCTTCTGCGCCCGGCTCGCTCGTCCAGTCGGAGGTGAAGTACAGCTCAATGCGGTCGCCGTCCTTTAAGCCCTGCGCGGACATATACCGGCGAACAAGCTCGCCGTTGACGCGATACATCCAGCCGGAGTTCTTGCCCTCGTCAAATTCCTCCAGCGTTACGCCGCTGTTGCTGGTGATGGCGGCAATGTAGCTGCCGCGGCGCTTGCAGGTATAGCCGTGCTTGGCCAGCTGGTCGGAGAATACGTCATATACCGTGCTGCCCTCGGCATACTCGAGATTGCTTCCCGGAAAGCCCATGCCGCGGCCGGAAAGGGAGAACGAAACGGTAACGGTCGGCCGGGCCGCCAGCGCGCGACTCGCTGCCTGTACGCGGCCTTCGTTATTTCCCTGCGCATACTGCGTACCGGTCACGACCAGATCGACCGTCACAGGCTGCTGGTACAGCTTTTGGAAGTCCGCGTTCTGCGGGTATTTCTCCGCATACCTGCCCAGCGTTTCGCTGGAAAGATAGCTGGTGATGGTGACCGCCTTACTGTCGTTCTGGCGGGTGACGAGCAGGTTCTCATGGGCTATCACATCGGCGTTGCTCGAGCGGAACAGGCGCCAGATCTGCAGGTCATACCAGTTATCCAGCTCGTCGGGAATGATTCCGTGGTTCTTCAGTTCCTTGTAATCATAGACCCATGTCAGTTCGCCGTTGTCATTCAGATAGCACTCCTGGAAGGCGTGCAGATCGGTGGTGACGTTGTTCTGATCGGTGTTAGCGTTGCGGATGCCGTCCCAGTAAGCGGCCTTGACCTTTGCCATCAGCGCGATTTCCGCGTCGATCTCGGCCTGCGTCAGCGGCTGTACGGTCACCTTGATCTCCTTGGACGCAAGCACGCGCATGGTGGAAAGATCGTCTCCCGGCTGCGGGCCGTTCGGACGGTCGAGGATCTTCATCGTCAGCGTGACGGTCTTTGCCGCCTCGCCGGGCAGCGGACGGTAGACCCAAACACGCGCACTGTTCGGCGTGGTCGGCGCTTCGATCACGCCGGGATCGCTGCTGGTGATGACGACCGGGGTGTACTTGCCGTCGATCTTCAGATCGCGCGTGGTCGGGAACTGAATGTCGTTGCTGGTGGTGTAAACACCGTTTTCCTCTGTCAGCTTTTTGCCGGTGACGAAATCCTTCAGTCCGACGCCGGAAAGGGCGTTGTCCAGCTTGGCCTGATAATCCACACCGGTACTGGTGCCGCCGGGCACGGTGCAGTCAAATGTGCGGGTGACGGCAACGCCGTCTACACTGTTGCATTTTACCGTTGCGGTCAGAACGACGGTGGTATTCTCTGCCGCGTTCAGCGTGACCGGATAGGGAGAGTTATAAGGATAGTACGGCGCGCTGCCGATCGTAAGGACCCTCGGATCACTGCTCGACCATGTAACATTCGACCATGTTTCCTCGTCTGCGATCTGCGGCAGCTTCATATCCGCTGTCGCCGTTTCCGGAACGGTCAGTGTATCTGCGACCGTATTCAGCGCCTCGCGCACCTTGGCCTTGTCCCAGTCAATGCTGGTATACCATTTCTTCTCCACGCTTGCGCCATTCTTGGAGAGAACGAACGTCGTATAGAAATAGCTGCCGTATTTGGTCATGCCCGGATTGAAATAGTAATGGATCGTGCCATTTTGATCAATGCCGGAATAATTGCCGCTGTCCGTCATAGCTTCCTTGATGGAAACCGCAATGCCCTCACAGCCCGCGTCCAGCAGCTTCTTTTCCACTGCGGTGATGGCGTTGGTATCCGTGCCGTAAACCGGTTTGAAGTTACCGGTCAGCTTGCTTACGGCATTGTTCAGCTCTGCTTCCGTTGCCGCCACGTCGGCAGAGTACAGCGTCAGGATATATTCCTTGGTGTAGGTTTTGCTCGTTTTAGTATCGGTGATCGTTGCCGTGACGGTGATCTCTGCCGTGCCGCTTGCGGGCAGTACAACCATGCCGCTATTGCTCAGCAGTTCGGTGTTGCTGCTGGAATAGGAAATGGTGTAGCCCTCGCCGGAGGTCGGCAAGCCAAGATCGCCCGCTATACGGACAATGTTGTCCGCAGGAAGTTTGCTCTGGATAGCTGCCATTGCCTTGCCGAACACATTCTGCGTCCAGACAGCATACAAATTATATTTTTCTCCATCTTCACTATCCCAGTTATCCCACTGACGGTTAATAATGTCTCCATTCTTATACTTGACTGTGGAACCATAGGAACTGATTGTCCAACCGGCAAAGTTGTAGCCCTCACGGGTAAAAGTACATTTATTCAGCTGCACGTTCTGACCAAACGCCGCGGGCTGGTCAGCCATCGTGCCTGTAACGGAAGATTTATCATTATACATTACATTATACTTGATAATGTACTGATAATCGCGCCACTTGGCAATCAGCGTGACCTCATCCAAACTGCTAAAATCGGTATCCTTGTTCACGGCTTCGCCGAAAGAACCATCACTGTTTTTGATATACCAGCCATCCAGCGTCTTGTTTGCGGGATAAGAATAACTGGACAGATACGGCAGCTTGCTGAACACCTCGTCCGGTTTTACCGTTTTGTCCGCAATGGTGCTCTTATAGCCGTTGCCGTCAAAATGTACTGTGATGCCCTTTGTCCAATGGGCATACAGGGTAACACCCTCTTCGGCGTCTTCCGCCGTGAATTTATACTGGTTGGTGATCTCATTGCCGCCCTCGGCCGCATCAAACCAGCCGTCAAATAGATATCCGGTGCGTGTTTGCGTTTCGATCGACGAGAACTTTCCGTTATCGTAATTGAAGTTGCTGCCGACACTGCCCGTGCGCGTTTCCCGCTCTTTGCCTTCGTAATTGAAGTCCAGCGTAACCTTGACCGGATTTCCTTCCCAGACTGCATACAGTTTCACGACTGCATTATTCTGCTTTGTCAGGTTGTTGACTGCCTCGCCGGGGGCGTACTTGCTATAGGAAGGACTGTCCCCCCAACCGGTGAAGGTATAGCCGTCGCGAGTAAAACCGTTTGCCGGTAGGGTGATCTCCTGATCATAGGCAGCCGGAATGCTGTCCATCGTGCCGGTGCCGTCGTTGGGCAGGAACTGAATCGTGTAGGTATTGGCGGTCCAGCGCGCCGTATATGTGATTTTGCTGCTGATTACGGTTTCCGCTGTCAGTTGGTCTTCTCCGCTGAACCATCCTTCAAAGGTATGGCCTGTTTTCTTCGGCTCCTCGGGCAGCTTGGCTGCGCCGATGGCGGTATTTTGCGCAACATCAACTGTTGCGTTACTGGTTTTGCCATCGTTGTAATCAAATGTCACCGTATAGGCGTCGCCCCAGACCGCGTAGAGATCGGTATTGTCTTCTGCGGTGATCTTCGCGCCGTCGGCGTAAACCACTTCGCCGTTCTCAGATGTCGCCCAGCCTGCAAACACCTTGCCGCTCTTGGTGAATTTATTCGCCGTCAGCGTACCCTCACCGCCGTAGATGTTCTGGGTGTAGTCATCACCCGTACCGCCATTGGCATGGAAAGTGAGAACGACCGGCATGCCGCAGGTGAAATTGCGGAGGTATACGCAGTCGTCGTTTTTATCACCGCTGCTGTCCTTTTTGTAAGTAACCACCAGCTGATCGCCATTCTTAGCTGTTCCGGTGTAGCCTGTCCAATCACCGTCGCCGCTGATGGCGTTGGCAATGGTGGTGCTGCCTAAGGTAATTGTACATTTGTCGTACTTTTCCTCGGAGGATACCCTATATTCAAACGAAATCGCTGTATCCGCAGTAAAGGTCAATGTTAGCGTACTTGTGGAATAGTTTTTGCCTTTATTGCCGGACACCAGCATATCGCCGCTGACCTTCCATGCGGTTGTGCCGATTCCGCCGTTAGCGGAAATCGGCTTCCCATTGAAATACTCGCTTAACGTTTTTGTCGCCGCGAACGCCGTGGTCGGCAGCAGCCCCACGACCATAATAAAGGCCATCAGCAGGGATAATGCGCGTTTTTTCATTTTTCTTCCTCCTTTTGCATGAAAAAAACGTCTGTACCCGCCCGCCGACGCGAGCCGTACAGACGTAAAAAAGGGCACAAAGACCCCTTGGTGTCTCTCGGCTCCCGGTGTGGGCAGGAGCGTCCAAGACCGTCCGGGCATTCTGACTGATCTCCTCGTGGGAGCTTCACAGTGACCCGCTCGCGGGGCTTTTCACCCCATTCCCCCGTTCCGGTTTTTCTCCGGCAGACAGCCTTGATCGCTATTCTTTTTCGCGGCAGGGCGTTTTCCCCGCCGCCTGTCCTATCATAAAGAAATTTTACCCAAAAAGCAAGAGCAAATCGCGGGTCGGCGTCATGCGCGCCGCCTTCTCTGCATACTCACCGAAAAGCGCCGCCGGACTTTGCGCATTTTCCCGAAAAATTCGGGCAGGCAGCTTTTGCGGGAACGCTCTTTTTCTGTTAAAACGAAATCATGATCGCAAGTCCAATTTGAAAGGAGCGTGAACATTTGTCATTGCGAGGGAAACAGGCCAACGGCCTTGTGACGCAGCAGCGGGTGCTGCGCGCCGCCGTAGCGCAATTTCTGGTGAAGGGCTACACCGGCACGACCACCGCAGACATCACCGGGGCGGCGGGCATCGCTCAGAGCTCATTTTTCCACGTCTTTCCCAGCAAGGAGGCGCTGCTGCTCGAGCTGGTGCGGCGGATGTTCGGCGGGCAATTCGACCTCGCCGGACAGCACAGCGGCGCGGCGGACCCCGTGTTCCTCTATGCGGTGGAAGACGGCGCTTTCACTTTCTATTGCCACAGCGCAAAGGAAGGCAAGAAGCTTGACGTGATCCGCAAGAATGCCAGCGTTGCCTTTGAAATGGATTGTCAGAAAGCCCTGCAGCACGGCGAAACCTCCTGCACGCACAGCTATTATTACGCCTCTGTTCTCGGCGAGGGCAAGGCGGAAATCCTCGAGGGCGAACGCAATGTGCTGTACGCCTTAAACTGCATAAAACCTCCTATTACTCTGGTAATGCGGCCGCCAAGCCTTTACCAGCGCAATAGGAGGTTTTCTCTCTTGCCGAAGCTTTTAAGCTTCAAAAAAACAGTCTGCTGTTTTTGTCAGAATACCCTGAACTCTCCCCGCGCAAGCGGGAGCTCTCCGCCGTATCGCTTGAAGTAGTCCAGCAGCAGGTCGGACATCTCCGTGCCGATCTCGCGCACGATCGGGCAGCCGACATAGCCGTCGTACCCGCCCGTGCCGCTGGCGCGGTAGCTGCTCAGGCAGGCGGTGAACACGTCCGTGTCCTTCACGGGCGTTCCGTTGAATGTCAGCTCGACCACTCGCTCGCCCACGGGCCTTGCAATGTCGTAGGCATAGGTCACGCCGGCGTAGTAATCGTAATTATAATGCTCCACCTTGGGCTCCAGGAAGCAGTCCGACACCCGCAGCGAGCCGTCGGCGTTTCGGGTGAAATATTCCGCGCTGCGCTCCATCGCCCTGCGCAGGACGGCGCCGGTGATCTCCAGCACCGTCAGCGTGTTGGTGTAGGGGTAGGCGTTGAGAATGTCCCTGCGGCGCACGGTCTGCGGCAGACCCGCCGCGTCGTTGGCAAGGCTCGTGACCGAGAGCTGCGCGCCGCTCGCGGCGAGCTGCACGGTGTTGAAGAGGTCGGCGAGGGCGCTGCCCTCGGCCGCCATCCGCAGCGGCGTATCCGGCAGCATCGGCGTCTCCAGATGTCCCACCACCTGGTCGAGCCAAGCCTGTGCGCCGCGCTCCATATCGGCGAACTCCGCGAGCCAGTCCGCCCGGCATTCGCCGTGGGCGGGGACCGTTTCGCTGGAAAAGCGCTTCCCGCTGCCGGACACGGCGGCCTCTACCCGCAGGAACTCCTGTCCCTTGTCGGAGGGCTGCACCACGAAGGTGCCGCTCACCATCTGCCCGGGCACGGACATATGCTGGTGTCCGGTCAGCAGGATGTCGAGATCCAGCTCCTGACAGATGCGGTAGGCGACGTTTTCGCGGGTCGCGGAGAGCACGCGCCCCGTGGCGAGGTCGCGCTCAAAGCCGCCGTGGTAAATGCCGACCGTCAGGTCGACCTGATCACGCAGCCTTTCCAGCGCGGCGGCCACGGCGGGGATCGGGTCGGTGATCGCAATGCCGGCGAGGTGCTCCGGCTTTTCCCAGATGTTCACATAGTCAGTCACGATGCCGATGATGCCGACCCGCAGCCCGTTTTCCAGCGTGTGGATGCGCGCGGGAAAGCGCACCCCCGCCTCGTCCCAGCGGACGTTTTCGCACACGCAGCGCGCCTTCAGCACGTTGAGGTAGCTGTCAAGGTACGGCATCCCGTAGTTGAAGTCATGGTTGCCCAGCGTCACATAGTCATAGCCGCAGCGGTTCATCATCTCGGCGAAGCGCGCGGCGCTGCCGATGGTATCGTGGCAGAATGCCCCCAGCGGCGAGCCCTGCAGGATGTCGCCGCCGTCGATGACGAGGGTGTTGCCGTCCTTGCGGAAGCGGCTGGCGCACTTGAACAGCCCCAGCTCCTTTTCCCCCTGCCCGCGGTAATCGGTCGGATAAATGTAGCCGTGCAGGTCGGAGGTAAAATAGATCGTCAGCTTTTTCTCGTCCATCGCTTACCCCCGTGCCAGCTTCACGCGGATCTTCGCCGAGATCCACTCGATGATGAGCACCAATACGATCAGCCCCAGCAGGATCGCGCCGACCTCGTTCCAGCGGTACGAGCTCATGGCGAAGATCAGCGGCGCGCCGATGCCGCCCGCGCCCACAAGGCCGAGCACGGTCGCGTCGCGCAGGTTCATGTCGAAGCGGTAGATGATCGTGGAGGTGAAGTCCGCCGTCAGCTGGGGCAGGATGCCATAACGGATCTTCTGGAAGGTCGTGCAGCCCGCGGCGTCCAGCGACTCCAGGATCCGCTTGTCAAGGTCCTCGATGCTCTCGATGAACATTTTTGACACCATGCCGATCGAGCAGAGGGACATGGTCAGCAGGCCCGCGAACGGTCCAGGGCCGGTGACGCGAATGAACATCAGTCCGTAGACGAAGGCGGGGATGGTGCGGATGGCGGCGATGAGCACGCGGCCGACGAGCGCCACGCCCCGCGGCACCAGATTGCTCGCCGACAGGAACGACAGGGGCAGCGAAATCACCGCGCCCACGATGGTGCCGAGGAACGCGATGCAGAAGGTCTCCAGCAGCAGGTAGGGCACGCCGTCCGTGCCGAGCGTAAGGAGGAGCTTCGCCGAGGGATGGAAGATGCCGGAGAGGATGTTCCCCGCCACCTCCAGCCCGTTGCCGGTAGAGCTGCTGACCCTCACCGCCGTGCCGGACCACGCCAGAAGGCAGGCGACGATGAACGCCGCCAGCAGCTGCCACACCCACGTCTTCGGTGCGGAGGCATAGGCTTTTTTGATTCGTTCGTTCATAGCCGTTCCTCCTCACGTCAGGCGCTTGCGCAGCGTGTGGCTGATGCCCTCGATGACCATGACGGCGGCAAAGAGGACGATCAGGATCATGCCAAGGCTGTCGTATTCGCGCCAGCCGATCTTTTCATTCATAATGAGGCCCAGTCCGCCCGCGCCCACATAGCCGAGGATGGAGGCGTAGCGCACGTTGCCCTCCAGACAGAACAGGGACACGGACAGATAGGTGGGCAGCACCTGCGGAAAGACGGCGGTGGTAAAGGCGCGCAGGCGCGTAGCGCCCAACGCCTCCATGGCCTCGTAGGGTCCCATATCCACCGTTTCGATGGTCTCAAAGAGCTGCTTGCCCACATAGGCAAAGGTGAAAACGGCGATGGCACAGGTGCCCGCCATCGTGCCGAGGCCGAAAATGTAGGTGGCGATCAGGGCGCACACCAGCGTCGGCAGGGTGCGCACCAGACTCAAAAACAGGCGCACAAGAAACACCACAACGCGGTTCGTCACGATGTTGCTGGCTGCGGCGACGGCAAATGGGACCGCCAGCACCGCGCCGACGAAGGAGCCGAGGATGGACATTTTGATGGTGTCCCACAGCGGCTGCCAGATCTTGCCGAGGTAGGCGGTGTTCGGCGGGAACATCGCCTTGAGGATGTCGAAGAACTTGCTGCCCTTTTTCACCAGCACAGCAAGGTCAAAGCCCGTGATGTGGACGGAAAGGACGGTCAGCGCGATCAGCGCAAGCAGGATCAGCGGCGCGCGGCTGCGCTTTTCCTCCACCGCCGTACCGTCCGCCAGCGTATAGACGTGAGGCTTGAAAATGCGGTCGTAGAGGCTCATACGCACTCCTCCGCGCCGCCCTGCTCCCCGTAGATGGAATCGAGCACCGCCTGATCGACCTTTGCGGAGGGGCCGTCGTAGACGATCTTACCGGCGCGGATGCCGATGATCCGGTCGGCGTATTCCAGCGCCAGCTCCACATGGTGGATATTCAGCAGAATGGAGATGCCCAACTCCTGATTGATGTGAACGAAGTCCTGCATCACCTGCTTGGCGGTCACGGGGTCGAGGGCGGCGACCGGCTCGTCCGCCAGAATGATGCGGGGGCTCTGGGTCAGCGTCCGCGCCAGCGCCACGCGCTGCTGCTGGCCGCCGGAGAGCTGGTCGGCGCGCATATACGCCTTGTCCAAAATGCCCACCTTGTCCAGCGATTCCAGCGCCTTGAGCTTGTCCTCTTTGCGGAACGCGCCCAGCAGCACGCGCCAGAAGGGCATATCCGGCACGCAGGCGGAGAGCACGTTCTTGATCACGGTGGTGCGGGTGACCAGATTGAACGACTGGAACACCATGCCGATGCCCCGGCGGAACTGCCGCAGGCCTTTGCCGGACAGGGTGCTCACGTCCGTGCCGTTCACCGTCAGCGTGCCGGAGGTGATCCGGTGCATGCGGTTCACCGCCCGCAGCAGCGTGGACTTGCCCGCGCCGGAGCGGCCGATGATGGCGACGAACTCGCCGTCCCCAACGGTCAGGTTCACATCGTCAAGGCCCACGGTGCCGTTGGGATATACCTTGGATACATGGTCAAATACGATCATACGGTCTCCTCTTCTTCCTGATATGAAACGCGGGGAGGACGGCACAGCGGAAGGTTCTTGCCTGTGCGTATCCTCCCCGCGTTTGGGAAAGTTCTGGCTTAGTTCGCGGCGGTCAGCTCCTGAATGAGCTTCTGCGCGGCGCGCTCGTTGTCATAGTCGGAGGACTGCGCCTTCTGGTAGCCGTTGTGGCTGTAGATGGCGATGACCTGCTTGCCCTCGTCGGTGTTGCCGATGTTGATGAAGGCGTTCTGCAGGGCGGCGATCAGCGCGTCGTCCATGATCTCGGAGTTCTTGCTCACGGAGATGGTATCGTTGTAGATGGGGGCGGTGACGCCGATGACGTTGGTCTCCTCCCAGATGGAGGCCTCGCGGTTGAACTCGGTGTTCCAGCGCTCGGCATAATCGCGGCGGGCGTCGGCATAGGTCACGAGCACGTCGACCTGACCGGAGGCAAGACGCGCGAAGGCGCTGGCGTAGGAATCGGACTGCACGGCGCTGCTCAGGTCAGAGATGCCCTTGCCGTAGTGATCCTGCAGCCACAGGGCGGGATAGATGTAGCCCGCGGGAGAGGAGGTGCCCATGATGCTCCAGTTGGCGCTGTCAAGGTCCTCCCAGGTCAGCTCCTCGCCGCCGTTGACCTTGGCAGCCAGCTCCTGACCCTTATCGGAGGGACCGGCGATGATGAGCGCGCGGTAGGAGACCGCCTGCTTCTCGGACGCCTCGGTGGGCTGACCGTCGTTCCAGTCCTTTGCGTTGTCGGAATCCTTGCTCAGACCGTTGCGGGTCGCAGTCAGGATGACCTCGGCGCCGTCGTCATAGAGAACATAGGTGCCGCCCGGGATCAGACCGACGTCGATGGTACCGGCCTCAAGACCCTCGCCGACGGCTTCGTAGGTGGTGCCGACGGTGATCTCGACCTCGCCGACCTCATAGCCCTCCTTGGCAAGCTCGTCCTTGAGCAGCTGCTTGAGGGGCTCGGTCGCGGTGATGATCTCCTGCGGCTCGCGGGACGGAACGAACGCCACCTTCAGCGTTTCGATCTGCTCCGCGCCCCGGCATCAGCCCACGAGGTACGCCCACAGGGGCAGTGTCAGCATGGAGAGCAGCGTCGTGAACACCACGCAGCGCGTGGCGAACGGCGCGTCGCTGCCGTACTTCGCCGCGAAGATGGCGGCGGTCGCGCCCGCGGGCATTCCGGTCATCAGCACGCTCACGCCCAGCGCCGTCGGCTCAAGGCGCAGCAGCATCCCGACGCCATCCGCCCCCGCTCGCTCGGTCAGGCGGGGCGCATCTCGGGCGTCTCCCCCGCCGACCTCGCCGCGCTGATGATTTTTTTGGAAAAGGAGAAGCGGCATGAGAATTCTTGACCTGCCGCACCTCGTTGAGGAGACGATGCCCGTCTATCCCGAGACCGACCCGCCAAGGCTCACGCCCTCGAACACCTTTGAGCGGCACGGCTTTCGCGAAACGCTGCTGACGCTGGGTTCTCACACCGGCACGCACATGGCTTCTCCCGCGCACATGCTGCGCGACGGCAGGACGAGGAGCTATAAGAAGGGCAGGAAACCGCGTCGGTTTCCTGCCCTTCTGCTTATTTTGCCGGCTTTGCCTTCTCCCGCGCGGCGAGCCGACGCTCCATATCTCCGCTCAAAAGCTGCGCGATCACCGCGGTAAGTGGGATAAAGAAGATGATGCCGATGATGCCGAACAGCTTTCCGCCCAGCAGCGCGGCAAGCAGCGTCCACAGCGGGGGCAGTCCCACGCTGCCGCCGACCACATGCGGGTAGATGAACTGGTTTTCGATGAACTGCACCGCCTGATAAACCAGCAGGCACAGGAGCGCCTTTTCCGGCGCGGCGAGCAGCGTCAGCAGCACGCCGATCAGGCAGGAGGCGAGCGCGCCGACATAAGGAACGAACGCGAACGCCGCCGTCAGCGCCGCGGTCAGCGCCGCATAGGGGATGCGGAAGACGGAAAAGGCGAGGAAGATCATCGTGCCGAGGATCAGCACCTCGATGCACTGACCGGAGAAGAACCTCGCATAGGTGTCGTGCGTCAGCCTTGCGACGCGGCAGATGCGCGCCGCCGTCGCCTCCTTGCAGTAGGCGTACAGAATGCCGCGGCTCTGCCTGCCAAGCTCCCGCCGCCCCAGCAGCACATAAAACATGATCACGAGCGCGAACACGGCGTTCACCGTGACCGAGACCGTCGAGCTCGCGAGATCGACGACCGAGCCGAGCACCGCGCCCGCGCCGGTAAAGAGCTTCTCCGCCGCCGCCCTCCAGTCGAACGACGCGGCAAGCCCGCTCAGCTCCGTGGTGTCAACGCCGTAGCTGCCCAGCCATGCCACCCAGTCGGGCCAGCTTTCCTTCACCAGCTCCGCGATGCTTCCGACCGATGCGGTAAGCTGCGGGATCGCCAGCACGCACAGCAAGAAGATCAGCACCGCGACGCAGAGCATGGTCAGCGCCAGACTCAGAGCGTCGGCTGTGCGCTCCTTCAGCCTCGGAAAGAGGGCGGTGAGCCGCCGCTCGATGCCGAGCATCGGCACGCTCAGCACGAAGGCGAGCAGAAGCCCCGATAGCACGGGCGACAAGCTGCTCGCAAGGGCGCCGAAAACGCCCGCCACCTCTCCGATGTTCGTCAGCGCGGCAAAAAGCGCCACGCCGAAGGCGACCAAAAGCATCTGCTGCTTTAGTTGTTTGTTCATAAGCCGGTTTTTCCTCCTTTCGCGCCGCCCGCCCCTTGCCGAAGCCCGAAGGGGGCGCGGCTCATTGCTTCTCCGCGCGGGCCATGGCTGCGATGTCGCCCACGCCGCCGAGCACGATGCTCGGACGGTAGGCGTAGGTGCGGAGCGTCTCGCGCGTCGAGACGCCAGAGAGCACCAGCACCGTGGACATACCGCTTTCCATGCCGGAAATAACGTCGGTATCCATGCGGTCGCCGACCATCACCGCCTCGGCGGAGTGGCAGTTCAGCATTTTCAGTCCCGTTCGCATCATCAGCGGATTCGGCTTGCCGCAGAAATACGCCTGCTTGCCCGTCGCCATCTCGATGGGCGCGATGAGTGCGCGGCAGGCGGGCGCGATGCCGTTTTCGATGGGGCCGGACACATCGGAGTTCGCGCCGATGAGCTTCGCGCCCTGCATCACAAGGTTCGTCGCCTTTGTGAGCGTGTCGAGCGAATAGCTGCGCCCCTCGCCCACGACCACATAATCGGGGTTCACATCGTTCATCGTGATGCCCGCATCGTAGAGGGCGTTGAGCAGTCCCGCCTCGCCGATGGCAAACACCGAGCAGCCGGGTGCCTGCTCCCGCAGGAAGGCCGCCGTGGCGAGCGCGCTCGTATAAAAGTGCTCCTCCGGCACATCGAGGCCCATGCGCGCGAGCTTCTGGTTCAGCTCGCGCGGCGTGTAGCCGCTGTTGTTCGTGAGAAAGAGATATTCCTTGTTCTCCTCATGCAGCCATTGGATGAACTCCGCCACGCCCGGCAGGATGCGGTTGCCGTGGTAGATGACGCCATCCATATCGCAGATGAAGCCCTTTTTCTCGTTGAAATTGATCGAAGTGCCCATGTAGATTTCTCCTTCGTTTCTTCTTTCTGTTTGGTATGTTTTCCTGTTATATCATTGAAAAGAATGGATTTCTATATCTTTTCTGTAAAATCTACGATAAGCCGCCGGTAAAGTCGAGCACACACGCGCGCAGGCGCAATATCTCCTCCGGCGTATTCCGGCTCAGGTGCATTCCCATCCCCAGCTCGCGTCCCGCCTTCGGGCTGACCGGCAGCGTCCGCACACCCTGCGTTCTCCCCCGCATCATGATCTCCGTCATCATGGTGATGCCGAGCCCCTTGCTGACCATGCGGATCACCGTTTCATCGTCCACATGGCAGAGGCGGACCTTCGGCCTCACCTTTTTCGGGCTGAGCGCGGCATTCACATCAATGTCGAACCGCCCGTAGGGCATCAGGAACTCCTTCCCGTCGAATTCCTCGATGGGAAAGCTCTCTCTCCCGCCGACTGGATAATCCTCCGGCAGGATGGCATACATCGCGTCGTAATACAGCGGCGTCCAATCGCAGTTGACGCGGCTCTGCCGTGCGGCAAAGATGACGTCGGTGCGCCCCGCCTCCAGCAGCTCGAACGGCTCAAGCTCATGGTCCACCATGCGCAGGTCGACATCCGTGTCCGGGCACACCCGCCGGAAGCGGTAAAGGATCTCCGGCATCCAGTGCATCGCGACGCTCGCATACGCGGCAATGCGGATCGTCGCCGTCCGCTTTTTCGTGATGGCCTCGATCTGATTCTCCAGCCTTGCCGTCGCGCTGAGATATTCCCGTATGGCGGGCAGCAGCACTTCTCCGTCCTCGGTCAGCGCGATGCCGCTGTGGTCGCGCCGGATGAGCGTCATGCCGATCTCGCGCTCCAGCCCGTTGATCAGGTGCGTCAGTCCCGACTGGGTGTAGCCCACCACCTCAGACGCTTTGGAAAAGCTGCCGAGGTTGACTGCCGTCATCAATATTTCAAGCTTCTTGCTGTCCACGGGTCTGCCGCCTCCTGTCCATCAGGGTATTTCAATTTGTAATATAACTATTATAACCGGTCGTTTCTCTTTTTCAAGTGCAGGGTGTAAGATTCTCGGCACAAAGGAGTTGATTTTCCATGACGACCAAAAAATTAACGCTCCGGCAGAAAATTCTTGTTGCCGGAACACTGTTCGGAATGTTCTTCGGGGCCGGAAACCTGATCTTCCCCGTCCATCTCGGCCAAATGGCGGGGCGCAACGCCTTGCCGGCGATCATCGGCTTTATCATCACGGCGGTCGGCGTTCCCATCCTCGGCGTCGCCGCCATCGGCGTCACGCACTCCGACGGACTTCAGACGCTCTCCGGCAAGGTCGGCAAGGGCTACGGCATTTTCTTCACCTGCCTGCTCTACCTGACCATCGGCCCGCTCTTCGCCATCCCGAGATGCGCCACCGTTTCCTTCACGACCGGTATCACGCCCCTGCTGGGCGCGGATTCGCCGGAGCAGCTGTATCTGCTCCTCTTTTCGGCGGTGTTCTTCGCCTTCGTGCTCTTCTTCTCCCTGCGCCCCGGTAAGATCACCGTCTGGATCGGCAAGATCATCAATCCGCTCTTCCTGTTCTTCTTTGCCGTGCTGATGCTCGCGGCGCTGCTCGCGCCCGGCGCGGCGGTCTCCGCGGTCGAGCCGGTGGAGGCCTATCGGAGCGACGCGTTCTTCCCCGCGCTCATTGAGGGTTACGGCACGATGGACGCCATTGCCGGCCTCGCCTTCGGCATCGTGGTCATCGACGTCATCCGCCGCATGGGCGTGGACAATGACGACGCCATTGCCGAGGACGTGCTCTCCTCCGGTCTCCTCACCGGCGCGCTGATGGCGCTGATCTATGTGGTGTCCATCGTGGTCGGCGCGCAGTCAAGAGGGCTCTTCGAGCTGTCTGAAAACGGCGGCATCGCCCTCACGCAGATCGCCGGACATTACCTCGGCGGCGTGGGACTGTTTATTCTTGCCTTCACCATCACCTTTGCCTGTCTCAAGACCTCCATCGGTCTGGTCACCGCCTGCGCGGAGACCTTTTCCAAGATGACGAACGGGAAGATCTCCTACCGCAGCTGGGCGATCCTCTTCACGGTGTTTTCCTTTGCCGTGTCGAACATCGGGCTGAGCGCCATCATCGAATACTCCATTCCCATGCTCATGCTCATCTATCCCCCGGCGATCGCGCTCATTCTTCTCGCCTTCCTCGGCAAATTCTTCGCGCATGACCGCACCGTTTATATCGCGACCATGATCGGCACATGGGCCGCCGCCATTTTCGACTGCATGAAAACGCTGCCCGCGCCGGTGCAGACCGCGCTCCATCTGGATGCGCCCATTGCCTTCGCCGCCGCGCATCTTCCCCTGTTCGACAAAAACCTTGGCTGGCTGCTGCCCGCGGTCATCGGCTTTGCGGCCGGCATGGCGATCCGCGCGGTCCGGAGGCAGACGCCCGCAGCCCTTTCCTAAACTGCCGTCCACATCCTTCTGATGAATAACGGAAATGCTCAGAATACCGCACGCGAAAATTTTTATGCAAATTTGTTTAAGGCAGCTTTTGCATAATGGAGTCGGAATAAGATATACACCAAGGGACAGGCACGAGCCTGTCCCTTATGTGTTCGTCAGTTATAATCGGCAGAATTTGTATATCTCCTGCTTGCCGAAACAATGACCGACTCAACTACGATCCCGAGTATAGATATGTATTGCGACAGTGATAAGCCATAAAGCATTCCGCGGTAACTATCACCTCTGAAAAATTCCAGAACAAAACGCAATACACCGTAGGATAGAAGATATATTGCCGTTAACGCGCTCCCGCGAACCCTCTTTTTCAGATGATACAGCAGAAGAACAAAAATAGCGGCTTCCGCTCCTGCCTCGATGAGTTGGACGGGAAAAAGCGGAATGTCGTTTGGCGCGATTTCCGAACGTTGATATATGACGGCCAATTCCTTCTGTGTCGGAATCCCATAGCAGCACCCTTGAAGAAAGCAGCCGATCCTTCCAAATATATGAAATAGCGCAAGTGCAGGAACGAGTGGTGACGCTATATCGGAATATGGAATTTGATTACACCTTGCATCCGCAACATTTTCTCGATTCCCATGGGAGGACGGCCACGCTTCCCCTTGGGGTAGTATGGTTCGATTACACCAACCCATTCTTCCCAGGGGATAATCTCATCCATGATTTCCAGAAATTCTTCCCGCTTGGTTTTCTTCTTGCGGTAGCTGTACTCGATGTCTGTAAATGTTTCCTGCTTCATTGTCCGGCACCACCATTGTTTTGATGGTGTTATTATACCATATCTCGAACCTGTATGGTAGTACGGATTAAATCAGAGGTTCCTTAGTTTTCCGACCATTCTAAAATGACGTTACGACTTCGATAGAAAGGTTGGTTCCAAGCAACCGGATGGATTGGTCCGGTCACCCAAGTAAGTGAGGAAATGCGTACGAATTCAATTTTTGATTGCCTTGCCCTGTGCGACGAGCTCGTCGATGTACTCGTCGATGCGACGCAGACCCTCTTCGAGCTCGTGGGCGTGGGAGAGCGTGATGCGGAAAGTGTGGGGGATGTAGAAGCAGTCGCCGTGGCAGACGAGCACGCCCTTCTGGTCGAGCAGGTCGTCGCAGAATTTCTCGGCGGGCACATCGAGATCGTAGTGAACGAGATATGTTGTACCGTGCGCGTCGGCGTACTGGTGGAGATACGGATTTTTCTCGATCCACTTGTCGATGACGACCTTGTTGGCATTCACAATCCTGCGGGAGCGCTCGAAGATCTTGTCGACGTGCTCAAGCGCGATGGCGAAGATCCATTCGTCAAACACGCCGCCGCAGATGGAGTCGTAGGAGCGCCAGTTGAAGAGCCGCTTACGCGTCTCGGCATCATGGCAGACGATCCAACCGACGCGCGTTCCGGCCATGGAGTAGACCTTGGACGAACTGGCCGTGACGATGGCCTTGTCGTAGAGGTCGGCGAACGAGGGCATATATTCCTCGTCCAGGCCGCGGTACATCTCGTCGCAGATGATCCAGGCATCCACACTTTTGGCGATCTCCACGAGCTCCCGCATTTCCTCGAGCGACAGCACGCTGCCGGTGGGGTTGTTGGGGTTGGTGAAGAGGATCGCCTTGGTGTTCTTATCTACTGCCGCGCGGACTTCGGACAGATCGAGCTTGTAGCCGTCCTTGATCTTCAAGTCGACCTCACGCAGCTCCGCGCCGATGGAGCGAGGGATGGAGAAGAACTGCTGGTAGTTCGGCATGATGGAGATGATGTTGTCTGTGCTTTCGATGAGCGCGTAGCAGACAGTCGCGTTTGCGCCGGTGCCGCCGTGGCAGAGGATGATCTCGTCGGGCTCAACAGCTTTGTAGAGCTTGGAGAGTGCTTTGCGCGCGCGGGGCGTGCCCTCGAAGCGGGGGTAGCCGAGATTCATGTGCTTGAGTTCTTCAAAGAAGTTCTCCATGCTCTCGCCCGTGAGGTCGAAGAGCTCTTCGACCGTCATCGGCAGAACGCAGCTGCCGCCGAGATAGTATTTGTTTTTCTCGCTGTCGCAGGCGGGATTTAGCCAGTTTTCCAGCGTAAAATCGTCAATTCTCATCATTTTTCTCCTTACAAATTGATAGTATGAGCGGAATCGCCACCGTTTTCTTCCACGACCTTTTTCGCAACGGCGAGGTCGAGCAGCGCAAGGCCGGTCGCGTCGAAGACGGTGATCTCGTCGGCGCTTTCGCGGCCTTTTTTCGTGCCGAGCAGCACCTCACCGATCTGGCCGGAGATGTGCTCGCGCGTCATGTAGCCGCCCTTGACGGCAAGCTCGCATTCGCCCGCGTTCACGCACTGGTCGACATCGTCGACATAGACGACCGCATCGCGCAGGATCGCGGGATCGACCTCTTCCTTGCCGGGCATGTCCGCACCAATGCAGCTGAGGTGCGTGCCGGGCTTGACCCAGTCGCGCGAAATGAGAGGCTTCGTCGCTCTGGTAATGGTGATGATGATATCCGCCTCGCCGACGCTTTCCGCAAGGTCAGAGACGGGGATAAACTGCACGCCGCTTGCGTCAAGGCCGAACATTTCCTGCATCCGCTGCGGGCAGGCGGCGGCATAGGGCTTGGCGGCGTCAAGGTTCATCGGCTCAGCGCAGTAGACGGTCTTGATGTTTTTCATCGCGGTCAGCGCCGCGCCGATCATAAAGAGGGACTGGCGCCCCGTGCCGAGCACGAGCAGCGTGTCAGACTCCGGACGGGCCAGCGCGCGGGCGCTGACCGCTGCCGCCGCACCGGTACGCATCGAGGTGATGAACGAGGCGTCCATGATGCCCTTGGGAAGGCCGGTTGTGCCGTCCATTGCGACGAGAATGCCGCTGAACGGCGGGAGCCCGCGCTTTTCATTTTCGGGGAAGGTGGCGAGGAGCTTGGCTCCGTAGACCTCGCTGCCGCGGTCGTAGCCTGAGCGGATATCCATCACCGCACCGCGGTCTTCAAAATTGTGCGTGACGGTCGGCCAGACGACGGTCTTGCCCTCGGCCTTGGACTTATAGACGCCCTCGACAACGTCGAGCACATCGGCCATTTTTAAGCGTTGCTCCAGCGCAGCGCGGTCAAAGAAACTGACTTTCATAGTAATACCTCTTCTAATATGCTTTTCCTCCGACACGGCGGGAGAGCTCATGCCGGAGGGAAGGTTGGTAATCTTACTGATTGCCGAGCGTTGCGACCATGACGGCCTTGATGGTGTGCATACGGTTCTCGGCTTCGTCAAATACGACGCTCTGCTTGCTGCGGAAGACGTCATCATCGACCTCGCGGATGTCGTAGCCCTCTTCTTTGCAGTGTTGAGCGGTCAACGTCTCAAAATCGTGGTAAGCGGGCAAGCAGTGCATAAACAGGCACTTGGGATTTTCCGTCGCGGCCATGACCTTGCTTGTTACCTTGTAGGGGGCGAGCTGCTTGACACGCTCGGCGAGCTTAGCCTCCTCGCCCATAGAGACCCAAATGTCGGTGTAGATGACATCCGCGCCTTTGAGCAGGGCGAGGTCTTCACCAAATTCAAGCACCGCACCGGTCTCCTTGGCGACCTCGTTGCAGTAGGCGACGATGTCCTCGGCGGGGGAGAGCTCCTTCGGGCCCCAGCCGACAAAGTGCATACCCATTTTGGCGCAGCCGTACATCCAGGCGTAGGCCATGTTGTTGCGCGTATCGCCGCAGAAGACGACCTTGACCTCGTCGAGCGGCTTGCGGATGTGCTCCTGAATGGTCAGAAGGTCTGCGAGGATCTGCGTAGGATGGTCAACGTCGGTCAGCCCGTTCCAAACAGGAACACCCGCGTGCGCGGCCAGTGTCTCCACCACGGACTGTTCAAAGCCGCGGCACTCGATGCCGTCGTAGTAGCGGCCGAGAACGATGGCCGTATCCTCCCAGCTCTCCTTCTTGCGCATGTGGCACATCGAGGGGGTGAGATAGGTGACGTCAGCGCCCTCATCCTTGGCGGCAACCTCAAACGAACAGCGGGTGCGGGTGGAGGCCTTTTCAAACAGCAGCGCAATGTTCTTGTCTTTGAGCGTCTTGTCCTTGATGCCGGCACGCTTTTTGTCCTTCAGATTTTCAGCGAGCTTGAGCAGGTAGGATATTTCATCGGGGGTGAAATCCTTCAGCGTGAGAAATGAACGTCCTTTGAGATTGATAGCCATAATGATGTCCTCCTTATATTTTGCTTGGGGACCCTCGGAGTGGGCCTCCTGACTTTCGACATCATTGTATCGGGAGCGCGAACGGCGTTCAACGGGATATTTTTGTAAAAGAGAACACTTTGGCTAATTGCAAATTGTGATTTTCACATTGATTCTTGAAAGAAAACATGCTATAAACCTGCTAAAAAGTCAAGTCCTAATTCAAAGAAAAGTTATCGGCAGAAAAAGAGTATAGCAAAGCAGAGGCGGCAAAACGGAACGCCTGGCCGCCTCAAATAAAGTATTGGGGATCTCAGCTCATTCTATTGCCGGCAAGCTGCGGTAGAGTTCTGTGACCTTGCCATAATAGATCCGGAGGAACTTATTCAAGCCTGCCACCATAGCGAGTTTACCACTCTTTCCCTCGCCGCGTTTTTTCTCAATGAATGTAAAGATCGGGTCGTTTGCCGGTTTGTGCATCACATAGCTCTGCATGACTTCGTACCCGGTCTTACGCAGATAGCGATTTCCCCGCTTGGAGATATGCCGGTTATTCGCGCAGAATTTGCCGGACTGGTACGGCGGCGCGTCAATGCCGGCGTATGCGATGAGCGCCCGCTTGCTGTGAAAGCGGCGGA
>ENA-UEOI01000651-UEOI01000651.1-human-gut-metagenome-genome-assembly--contig:-NODE-651-length-35151-cov-14.584022_pt1 | contig 35151 bp, 28 predicted proteins | sample MGYA00242883_ERZ507882 | MGnify/ENA primary metagenome ERZ507882 (study PRJEB26167, sample SAMN06115502) | human gut metagenome | host: Homo sapiens | place: China:Chongqing | collected 2015-07-29...
TAACCGTTCTCGCCGCTGGTCAGCACCACCTTCTGGCAGCCATAGGGGCGGCAGAGGTTCTCAAAGTCTTCCAGCGTCTTGGCCAGCTGGCTCTTTTTGAGCTTGTCGGCCTTGGTCAGGGCCACCACGTAGGGGATCTGGTGATAGTGCAGGTAGCGCAGCATCTGCTCATCGTCGGCGCTGGGGGCGTGGCGGCAGTCCAGCAGCTGCACCAGCAGGGTGTGGTGGCGGGGTGCTTCAAAGTAGCTGTTGATGAGGTCGTCCCAGCGCTCACGGTCGGCGTTGCTCACCTTGGCGTAGCCGTAGCCGGGCAGGTCCACAAAGTAGCAGTCGTCCACCGAATAGAAATTGATGGTGGCCGTTTTGCCCGGCGTACTGGACACGCGGGCAAGGTTTTTGCGGCTGCACAGCTTATTGATGAGGCTGGATTTGCCCACGTTGGACCGCCCCGAAAAGCTCAGCTCCGGGCGGTCGCTCTCGGGCAGCTGGCTGGAAATGCCGTAGCTGGCAATGAAATCAGCTTTGTTGTAATTCATGGAGCTTTCCTTTCTTTGATAAGGGGATTGTCACCGGACACTCCGTCCCGCCTGCGCTCGCCAGACCACCAGCGAAGGCAAGCCCTCGCACTTCCCGTCGGGCTTTTCTGTCGATTTTAGTCGCAGCCTGCACTTTAGACATGGCTTCGCGCATCTTGCCGGAGTATCCGGTGCCGATCCCGGCAGGACGGCAGGGAGTTTCTCCAGCGAATGTCCTGGGGGTGGGGCCCCGGCGCGCAAGCGTTGGGGCGGGACTGGAGTCCCGGGCTGTTCGCGGAGAAAGCTCCCTGCTGGCCTGCTAACTACTATCGCCGTAACTGTGAGCTTCCAACTCACAGTTTTGATACAGGCGCACCCGCACCCCAAAACAGGGGAGAGGTGCGCGTTTTGAGCGCCGGGAGGCGCACAAGGAGTTTTATTATGGCAGAAGAACGTATTCAAAAGATCATGGCTGAACAGGGTCTGTGCTCCCGCCGTGCGGCAGAGCAGATCATCGCCGAGGGCCGCGTGAAGGTCAACGGCCACCCCGTGAAGGTGGGCGACAAGATGGACCCCAACCGCGACGTCCTCCATGTGGACGACGAGCGCATCTATATCCAGAAGAACCAGCAGCTGTACTATCTGGCTCTGTACAAGCCCCGTGGCTATGTCACCACCGCCAGCGACGAGCTGGGCCGCAAGACGGTCATGGAGCTGGTGGCCGACATCCCGGCCCGCCTGTACCCCGTGGGCCGTCTCGACAAGGACAGCGAGGGCCTGCTGCTGATGACCAACGACGGCGCTTTCGCACAGGCTGTCACCCATCCGTCCGGCGGCATCTCCAAGCTCTACCGCGTCACCGTCCAGCCCCGGGCCGATGAGGCACAGATCCTGAAGCTCAGCTCCGGCGTCGTGCTGGACGACGGCACAAAGACCATGCCCTGTGCCATCAACGTCGTCACCGACGAGCCGGGCCGCACCGTCATGGAGATGACCCTGAAAGAGGGCAAGAACCGCGAGATCCGCCGGATGTGCGAGGCCGTGGGCCTCGAGGTCATCCGTCTGAAGCGGAACGCCGAGGGCGTCGTCAAGCTGGGAATGCTCCAGCCCGGCAAGTACCGCGAGCTGACCAAGGCAGAGGTGAACGGCCTGCGCGCCGCAGCCGCCAAGGGCCGCGCCCAGACCCGCTCGGCCGCTTTGCAGTCCAAGGCTGCTGCCCGCCGTCCCCGGGGTCCTGTGGGCGGGAACAAAGCCGCTGCGGGCAAAAAGCATAAGTGAGCAATGTGTCCGAAATTTCCGCTCTTTTTGCCAAATTTGTAACATTCTCTGAAAAAAAGGAATGGAACAAGGCTTGAGAATCTTGGAAAAATCGGGTATAATATACCTAATTTTGAAACTCACACAGATAAGCAGGAGGTCTTACCATGGCTTCAAAGAGTACCAAAGGAGAAATCCTCGCCAAGTTTTTTGATGACGGGGAATACACCGCTCTGTTTGCGGACGGCGCGGTGAGCGCTGCCAGCGGCTATGCTGCCGGTCAGCAGGCTTACGCCGTCTTCCAGAACGGCGAGGCTGTTTCCGTCAAGGACGTTGAGAAGAACATCAAGGTCCTCGAGCTGGCTGCCCAGACGGGCTGCCCAGTCGTCACCTTCTACGACTCCGTCGGCGCAAAGCTGGCTGAGGGTCTGGACGTGCTGAACGCAGCTGCAAAGCTCAACGCCACCATCGCAAAGGTGTCCGGCGTCGTGCCTCAGGTAGCCGTCGTTCTGGGCGTCTGCGGCGGCACCAGCGCTCTGAGCGCTGCCAACGCAGATGTCTGCATCATGGCTGAGGGCGCAGAGCTGTTCTTCACCGCTCCCTTCACCGCTGCCGCTAAGGGCGACAAGGTCGCTGACGCCGGTTCTGCCGCTGCTGCCGCAAAGGCAGGCGTGGCTGCCATCGTGGCCGCTGACGCTGCCGAGGCTGCTGAGAAGGCTGCCCACATCGTGGGTCTGCTGCCTGCCAACAACCTGACCGGCCCGGCCATCTTCGAGTTCGAGCAGCCCACCGCTGTCCTGAGCGCCAACGCCGAGCCTGCAAAGGCTGCTGCTGCCCTCATCGATAAGGACAGCGCCGTGGAGATGTACGCCGGTTTCGGCAAGAACGTCTACACCGCCTTCGCTACCATCGGCGGCAACGCCGTGGGCGTCGTGGCCACCGGCAAGGAGCTGTGCCACAACTGCGTGGCGAAGGCTTCCCGCTTCGTCCGCCTGTGCGACGCATTCAGCGTCCCCGTGCTGACCATCGTGAACACCGAGGGCTTCGTTCCCAGCACTTCCGATGACATCGCCGGCGGCATCCGCGAGGCTGCCCGTCTGGCTGCTACCTATGCTGACGCTACCACCGCCAAGGTGGCTCTCATCGCCGGTAAGGCGGTCGGCCCCGTCTACACCGCACTGGCCGCTGCTGACCTGAAGATCGCTGTCAAGGGCTGCACCATCAGCGCTCTCGAGCCTTCCGCTGCCGTCTCCGTGCTGTACAAGGACGAGATCGACGCTTCCGACAACATCGTCGCCGCTACCAAGGCCAAGGCTGCTGCCTACGTCGCCGAGGTGTGCAGCGCTGACGCTGCTGTGGCCGCCGGTTCTGCCGACATGACCTGCGAGGCTGCCAACGCCCGCGCAAGCGTCGTGGCCGCATTCGAGCTGCTGAGCACCAAGCGTGCTGCCCGTCTGCCCAAGAAGCACGGCAACATGGCTCTGTAAGAAAACGTACATCTAACGATCTAGATTGATTCAGGAGGACTCTTCCATGAAGTACTACAATATTTCCGTCAATGGCGTTGCTTACAGCGTCTCTGTCGAGGAGACCGCTGCCGGCGCTGCACCTGTGGCTCCTGCTGCTGCACCCGCACCCAAGGCCGCTCCGGCTCCCGTTGCCGCTGCTGCTCCTGCCGCACCCGCTGCTCCTGCTTCCGCAGGCGCTGTTGAGGTCAAGGCTCCGATGCCCGGCAACATCCTGGACGTGAAGGTCGCCGCCGGTGCTTCCGTCAAGGCTGGCGACGTGCTGGTCATCCTCGAGGCCATGAAGATGGAGAACGAGATCGTTGCTCCTCAGGACGGCACCGTTGCTTCCATCAATGTCCATAAGGGCGACACCGTCAACTCCGGTGACACTCTGGTTTCCATGAACTAAGAGAGAGGTGACAACAATGGCTAAAAAGCCCATCAAGATCACGGAAGTCGTCCTGCGCGATGCCCACCAGTCCCTGCTGGCCACCCGTATGACGATGGACGAGATGCGTCCCATCCTGCCCGAGATGGACAAGATCCCTTACTTCTCCGTCGAGTGCTGGGGCGGTGCGACCTTCGACAGCTGCATCCGCTTCCTCGATGAGGACCCCTGGGAGCGTCTGCGCATCCTGCGCAAGGAGCTGCCCCACCAGAAGCTGCAGATGCTGTTCCGCGGCCAGAACATGCTGGGCTACCGCCCCTACGCTGACGACGCCGTCGAGTACTTCGTGAAGAAGTCCGTTGCAAACGGCATCGACGTCATCCGCATCTTCGACGCACTGAACGACCCCCGCAACCTGCAGACCGCCATCAAGTCTGCCAACAAGGAAGGCGCACACGTTCAGGGCTGCATCAGCTACACCCTGAGCCCTGTCCACAACAACGAGTACTACGTCAAGTACGCAAAGACTCTGGAAGAGATGGGTGCAAACTCCATCTGCATCAAGGACATGGCCGGTCTGCTGACTCCCTACACCTGCTACGAGCTGGTCAAGGAGCTGAAGAACACCCTGTCCATCCCTGTGGACATCCACAGCCACTACACTGCCGGTCTGGCTTCCATGTCCCTGCTGAAGGGCATCGAGGCCGGTGCTGACATCGTCGATACCGCCATGAGCCCCCTGAGCGGCGGCACCAGCCACATGGCTACCGAGAGCCTCGTCGCAGCCCTGCAGGGTACCGATTACGACACCGGCCTCGACCTCAAGCAGCTGAACGTCGTGCGCGCATACTTTGCAAAGCTGCGCGAGAAGTACATCGCCAACGGCCAGATCAGCCCCAAGTCTCTGGGTGTGGACGCCAACACCCTGCTGTATCAGGTGCCGGGCGGCATGTTCTCCAACATGCTCAAGCAGCTGAAGGATGCCGGCAAGGAAGACAAGCTGGACGAAGTGCTGGCTGAGATCCCCCGCGTTCGTGAGGACGCAGGCTATCCTCCGCTGGTCACCCCCACCAGCCAGATTGTCGGCACCCAGGCTGTCTTCAACGTCATCCTGGGCGAGCGCTACAAGATGGTCACCAAGGAGTTCAAGGGCCTCGTCCACGGCGACTATGGCAAGACTCCCGCTCCCATCAGCGCCGAGTTCACCAAGAAGATCCTGGGCGACGAGCAGCCCATCACCTGCCGCTTTGCTGACACCCTTGCTCCCGAGATGGACAAGCTGAAGGCTGAGGCTGCAAAGTGGGCTACTCAGGAAGAGGACGTCCTGACCTACGCCATGTTCCCGCAGGTCGCTCCCAAGTTCTTCGAGAAGCGCAACGCCAAGGCTCAGGGCGTGGATGCAGACCATGCAGATTTTGCAAATAAGTCTCACCCCGTCTGATAAAACAGCATAAGGCTTTTCAGGCCCCCCGCAGGGATGCGGGGGGCTTTTTGTGTGCTTGGACAAAAGCTGCTGCGAAGTACAACCTCTCCGTCATCGCTCCGCGATGCCACTGCCCGGGTTGCGGCTCCCAGCGTCTGCTTCGCTGCCGCTCGCATCCTGCTGGCCGCTGCCCCAACAGCTCCTCCCTGTTTCCGCCACTGGCGGCGGTCGTCGCCGTTGCTCCTAGTAGGGGAGGCTTTGGCAGTCCCCGCAAAGTGAACGGTTTCGCCAGAGGCTCCCCTACCAGGGGAGCTGTCGAACGAAGTGAGACTGAGAGGTTGTACGAAGGACAGCCTGACCATGGACGAAAAGCTCAATTTTTTGCGCTCCTGACTTGCAAAAAAGCGGTCATCAGAGTAGAATAATAACATATGTATCGTAACATGGGCCTGTATACCCAAACGCGGATACATATACCGTAATTTGTCCGCATATCCACCCATCAACAGAGAGGAAACGTGGAGCATATGATCCTGAGCATGACCGGTTTTGGCCGGGGGACTGCTGTATTGAATGGCCGCGAGATCACGGTCGAGCTGCGCAGCGTCAACTCCCGGTATTTCGAGTATTCGTCCCGCATCCCCCGCAGCTGCAGCTACATGGACAGCCGCCTGAAAAAGCAGCTCAACGAGCGGGTCACCCGCGGCAAGGTCGAGCTGAGCATGACCATCCAGAATGTGGAGGCCGCCGACGCAGAAGTGACCGTCAACATGGAGCTGGCCCGCAGCTACCAGAAGGCCCTGCGGAATCTTTCGGAGAAGCTCTGCATCAAGAACGACGTCACCGTCTCGACGCTGACCCGCTTCCCGGACGTGCTGGCCACCCGCCACGCCGACGTGGATGAGGAACAGCTCTGGGCCGACGTCTCCGCCGTGACGGCTCAGGCGCTGGACAACTTCATCGCCATGCGCGCCGCCGAGGGTGCCAAGATGAAGGCCGACGTGGAGAGCCGCCTGTGCTTCCTCGAGGAGCGCGTGGGCAGGGTGGAGACCCTGAGTGCAGGCCGCGTCGAAGCCTACACCAACCGCCTCTACGAGAAGCTCAAGACCATCCTCGAGGACCGCAGCATCGACGATGCCCGCGTCCTGACGGAAGCCGCCATCTTCGGCGACAAGACCGCCGTGGACGAGGAGACCGTCCGTCTGCGCAGCCACATCGCCCAGTACCGCTCCATTCTGGAGCTGGACGAGCCGGTGGGCCGCAAGCTGGACTTCCTGACCCAGGAGCTGAACCGTGAGACCAACACCATCGGCTCCAAGTGTCAGGACCTGGACATCACCCGCACGGTGGTGGACATGAAGGCGGAGATCGAGAAGATCCGCGAACAGATCCAGAACCTCGAATAAAAACAGTACGGAGGAGTTCAGATGAAGCTCATCAACATCGGCTTTGGCAATCTGGTCAGCGCAGGGCGGGTGGTGGCCGTCGTCAGCCCCGACTCTGCGCCGGTCAAGCGTCTGGTGAAGGAGGCGCGGGAGCGGGGGATGCTCATTGATGCGTCCTATGGCCGCAGCACCCGGGCCGTGCTCATCATGGACTCCGACCATGTAGTCCTTTCGGCCCTGACGCCTGAGACGGTGGCAGGCCGCGCTGCGGGCCAGCCGGAAGGAAAACCGACAGAGGAGCAGTAAAAAATGGAAAACGAAAAGTACCTGTTTGTCGTCTCCGGTGCCGCCGGTACCGGCAAGGATAGTGTGGTCAAGGCCCTGCGCGAGGCCCACCCCGAGATCGAAAAGACCGTCTCCGCCACCACCCGCGCACCCCGCCCCGGCGAGCAGGAGGGCGTGGACTACTACTACCGCACCCGGGAGCAGTTCCAGCACCTCATCGACACCGACCAGGTGGTGGAGCACAACTTCTACAACGGCAACTACTATGGCACCCTCCGCGAAGAGGTGGATAAGCGCCTCGAGGCGGGCAAGCTGGTGGTGCTGGTCATCGACGTCCACGGCGCGGCCAATATCCGCCGGATGTTCCCGGGGGCTACCACCATCTTCCTGCTGCCGCCCTCCGTGGAGGAGCTGGAACACCGCCTCCGGGGCCGCGGCACCGAGACGGAAGCCAGCATCCTCGAGCGCCTCGACACCGCAAAGAAGGAGCTGGCCGAGCAGGAGAAGTTCACCCTCACCCTCGTGAACGACGAGGTGGACGCCTGCGCTGAGAAGCTCTACGGCATCATCCGCCAGCGGGCCGGCCTCGACAGATAACAAGGAGCCGCGAATGCCAAAAACGGTAGGCGTTGCCGTAAGCAACGCGACCTTCCACTTCGACAAACTCTATACCTACGCCGTCATGCCCGACCAGCAGGAGGCCGTCCGCCTCGGCAGCATGGTGCTGGTGCCCTTCGGGCGGGGGAGCAAGGCCCGGATGGGCGTGGTGCTGGCCTGCGACGAAGAGCCGGAACACGCAAAGCTCAAGTGCCTCTTCGACGTGGCCCCCGCCTCGGCCTGCCTGACGCCGGAGCTGCTGCGGCTGGTGCATTTCCTCAAGGAGCGCACCTTCTGCACCTACTACGAGGCCGTCAAGGCGGTCATCCCCTATGGGGCGCAGTATAAGCCCGCCCTCGCGGCGGACGGCGTGACGCCGGTGCTCCAAAAGCAGCTCACCCGCCACACCGAGAACAGCTATAAGCTGGTGGGGGCTTTGCAGCAAAAGCCCAGGCCCACGGCCAAGCAGCTGGCGGCAGTGGCCCTGCTGAGCGGGGGAGAGCGCACCCAGAACGAGATGGAGGCCCACGGCATCACCAAAGCCGTGCTGGACAACCTCTGCGCCAAGGGCGTCGTCGAATGCAGCAAGGTGAACAAATCCATCGACCTGTATTCGTCTATCCCGCTGAAAAACGAGCCCATCACCCTGACGGCAGAGCAGCAGGCGGCCTATGACGCCCTGCTGCCCGGCCTCGAAGACACCGCCCCCCACTCGGCGCTGCTCTACGGCGTCACCGGCAGCGGCAAGACGCTGGTGTTCTTAAAGCTCATCGAGCGGTGTCTGGCGCTGGGCCGCCGCGCCCTCGTGCTGGTGCCGGAGATCAGCCTGACGCCTCAGATGATCCTCCGTCTCAAGAGCCGGTTCGGGCGGCGGGTGGCCGTCCAGCACTCGGCCCTCAATCACACCGAGCGTCTGCTCCAATGGCAGATGATACAGGACGGCGGTGCCGACATCGTGGTGGGGACCCGGAGCGCCGTCTTTGCCCCGCTGGAGAACATCGGCCTCGTCATCATCGACGAAGAGCAGGAGCACACCTACCGCTCCGAGTCCGCGCCCCGGTACGCCGCCCACGAGGTGGCCCGGCAACGGGCGGCGGAGAACGGCTCCCTGCTCCTTCTGGCCAGCGCCACCCCCAGCACCGAGAGCTTTTACGCCGCCCAGAATGGCCGCACCCAGCTCGTCCGGCTCACCCAGCGCTACGGCGGCAACCCGCTGCCCAGCGTCCAGATCGTGGATATGCGGGCAGAGCTGGCCTCGGGCAACCCGAGGGAGATCAGCCTTGCCATGGAAGACGCCATCCGGCGCAACCTCGACGCGGGCAGGCAGACGATTTTGCTGCTCAACCGCCGGGGCTACCAGACCATGGCCCAGTGCGACGACTGCCGCGAGGTGCTGAAATGCCCCAAGTGCAGCGTCCCCATGGTCTACCACAAGGCGGGCCACAAGCTGCTCTGCCACTACTGCGGCACCCAGCTCGACCCGCCCCCCAAGACCTGCCCCGCCTGCGGCGGCAAGCTGCTCTACCGGGGCTTCGGCACCCAGAAGGCCGAGGAGGAGCTGGCCCAGCTTTTCCCGGAGGCAAGAGTGCTGCGGATGGACCAGGACTCCACCGCCGCCAAAGACGCCCACGAAAAGCTGCTGGCGAAGTTCGCCCGGCATGAGTACGACATCATGGTGGGGACGCAGATGGTGGCCAAGGGCCTCGATTTCGAGGACGTGACCCTCGTGGGCGTCCTCGGCATCGACTCGCTGCTCTTTGCGCAGGGGTTTCGGGCCTACGAGACGGTGTTCAGCCTCATCACCCAGGTGGTGGGGCGCTCCGGCCGGGCGAAAGACCCGGGCTTCGCCATCATCCAGACCACCGACCCCGACAACCCCGTCCTCAACCTGGCCGCCGCGCAGGACTACGACGCCTTCTTCGAGCAGGAGATCGCCTATCGAAAGTTAGGACTCTACCCGCCCTTCTGCGGGCTCTGCGTCGTGGGCTTCTCCGGCCCGAAGGAGATCGAGGTGGCCCGGGCCGCCGCCCGGTTCTCGGCCCTCTTAGGCCGTCAGGCCGCGCAGCAGCCGGACTTGCCCCTCCGGGTGCTTGGCCCCACCCCCGGCAACATCGAAAAGATCAACGAGAACTACCGCTACAAGCTCACCATCAAGTGCCGCGCCGACAAACGCTTCCGCGACCTTGTCCGCCAGACCCTCGGCCTCTACGAGCAGGAAAAGCTGCCCGCCAAGGCCACCGTGGTGGTGGATATGCATTCTGACGGTGATATTTGAGGAGGAATCGAAAATGGCAAAGATCATGCTCAACGACCTGCTGCATTTTGATGCCGCTGAGGTGCCGAATGTCCGGGTGAAGTTCAATATTTCCAACGGCTATGACGATCCGCTGGACCTCTATAAAACGAACCCGGACGAGGTGAACGTCACATGGTTTTTATGGCATGATGACCGGCGCTATTTCAACGTCGGCCAGACGGCCATCTGTCTGCTCAAACTCCGGGGCGACCAGTGGCTCCTCACGACCATCAAAAAGATCACCCGGCTGCTGGATGTGACCGACGGCGTGGGGTATGACGCCGACGAAGTGAAAGAATATGAGCAGTATTTCGGACGTCTGGTCGTGGAATATCACAACCCCTGCCGGACGATGGGGCGGAAATACGAGAACGTCATGGACGAGCTGGAAGTCGTGCAGATCCTGAACGAGCAGTATACCGGAAACGAGTTCCCCGGCTACGAGAACGTCCGGCTGAGCTATCCGCTGCTGAAAAATATCGTAGACCGCCAGCTGCCCGGCTGGGTCGATGCCCTGCGAAACCAGAAGGCCGTCTACCTCATCACTGACACCAAGACCGGAAAGATGTATGTGGGGTCGGCCACGTCCCAGACCGGGATGCTGCTGCAGCGGTGGTCGAGCTACGCCGCCGACGGCCACGGCGGGAACGTCGAGCTGCGGGAGCTGGTAAAGCAGCAGGGCTTCGACTATGTAAAAGAAAATTTTCAGTATTCCATCCTTGAGAATTACAACGCAAGAATGGATGATGGATATATCCTGAAGCGGGAATCGTGGTGGAAAGAGACCCTTTGCACCCGTACCCACGGCTACAACAAAAATTAACGATTTATCTGGAGGTATACTTCATGGCTATCCGCAACATTGTAAAAGAGGGCGACCCCATCCTGAACAAGGTCTGCCGCCCGGTGACCAACTTTGACGACCGTCTGGCTACCCTGCTGGACGATATGCGCGAGACGATGATCGCCGCCGATGGCGTGGGTCTCGCAGGCCCGCAGGTGGGGATGCTGCGCCGCCTCTTCGTGGTGTGGGACACCACCGACGCCCCGGAAGAGATCCCCGAAAACTACGAGTACAAGTTCATCGACTTCGTCAACCCGGAGATCCTCGCCGTGTCTGAGGACGAGGAGACCGCCTACGAGGGCTGCCTGTCCTTCCCGGGCCACAACGGCGCCGTGACCCGCCCCGCAGCCGTCAAGGTCCGCGCACAGGACCGCCACGGCGAGTGGTTCGAGCTGGAAGCCGAGGGCCTGCTGGCCCGCTGCATCCAGCACGAGAACGACCATCTGGACGGCATCACCATCATGGAGTCCAGCGAGTTCTTCTATGAGGACACCGAGGAGGGCCGCGCCGCTGCCGCCAGGAAGAAGGAGAACGACTGATGCGCATTCTGTTCATGGGGACGCCGGACATTGCGGCGGACTGCCTGAAAGCCCTGTATGAGGCGGGCCACGACATCTGCGCGGTCTACACCCGGCGCGATAAGCCCGTGGGCCGCAAGCAGGTGCTCACCGCACCCCCGGTGAAGGAAGTGGCGCTGGCCCACGGCACCCCCGTCTTTCAGCCCCGCACCCTGCGGGACGGCGGTGAGGACGAGAACATCCGCGCACTGGCTCCGGAGCTCATCGTCGTGGTGGCCTACGGCTGCATCCTGCCGAGATCGGTGCTGGAAGCGCCGAAATACGGCTGCATCAACCTCCACGTCTCCCTGCTGCCGAAATACCGGGGCAGCGCCCCCGTGCAGTGGGCGGTGCTGAACGGCGACGCCGAGACGGGCGTCTCCATCATGCAGATGGACGAGGGCCTCGACACCGGCGACGTGCTGGCCTGCGAGAAGATCGCCATCGACCCCGAGGAGACCAGCGGCCAGCTGTTCGACCGGGTCACTGCCGTGGGCGCACGGGTGCTCTGTGAGACCCTGCCTGCCATCGAAGCTGGTACGCTCAAGGCAGAGCCTCAGGCCCACGAGAACGCCTCCGTCGCTCCCATGCTGAGCAAGGAGATGGCCGAGTTCCATCTGACCGACAGCGCCGACCACATCCACAACTGGGTGCGGGGCATGGACCCCTGGCCCGGGGCATGGTTCGTGACGGCGGGCGGCAAGAAGGTCAAAGTCATGGAGTGCCGCGTCGCGGAAAGCCACGGCGAAGCCGCTGGCACTGTCCTCGCCACCAGGCCCCTGACCGTGGCCTGCGGTGAGGGCGCTGTCCAGCTGCTGCACGTCGTGCCGGAGGGCAAGAAGCCCATGGACGGCACCTCCTTCGCCGCCGGACTCCGCCTCAAGGCGGGGGACAGCCTGTGAGCGGCCCGAACCCCCGCGCGGCGGCGGTGGCGGCGCTGGTGCGGCAGGAGCAGGACGGGTTCTCGAACCTCATCCTCGACGCAGAGCTGCGCCGCCAGAAGCTGGAAGGCCGCGATAAAGCATTTGCCAGCGCGATATTTTACACCGTGCTGGAACATCAGGGGACGCTGGACTATATCCTGAGCCAGTTTTTGCCCAAAGGGCTTGCAAAGCTCGACCCGCAGGTGCGGGAGATCCTCCGCGCCGCGCTGGCGCAGGCCCGCTATATGCAGGTGCCTGCTTCGGCGGCGGTCAATGAGGCCGTCAAGCTGACCCGCACCTTCCGAAAAGCCAGCGCCTCCGGCCTCGTGAACGCCGTGCTGCGCCGGGCCATCGGCTATGACCTCAGCTCTGCCGTCTTCGCCGACGAGGTGGAGCGGCTGATGGTGCTGGGCTCGGCGGGCCGGGACGTGGCACAGTTCCTCCACGAACACTACCCCGACGAGGCGCTGGACATCCTGACCCACACCGCCGACGGCGGCCTGACCAGCCTCCGGGCCAACCCCCTGAAAGGGACGCCGGAAGCCCTCTGCGAAAAGCTGCTGGCCTCGGGCGCGAAGACCGCCGCCCCGGGCCTCGTGCCGGGCAGCGTCTTAGCCCGCTTCGAGGGGAGTCCGGCGGAGAGCGGGCTTTTCCGGGACGGCTTCTTCCATGTGGAGGGGCAGGCCAGCCAGCTTGCCGCCCTCTGCGTGGAGGCAAAGCCCGGCGATACCGTCCTCGACCTCTGCGCCGCCCCCGGCGGCAAGAGCCTGCTCCTCATCGAGGAGATGGGGGACGAAGGGCGGCTGGTGAGCTGCGACGTCAGCGAGAACCGCGTCCAGCTTATCCGCAAGGCCGTGGAGCGGATGGGGTTTGCCCACGTGGAGCCCCGGGTCTCCGACGGCACCAGGCCGGATGCCGACCTGCCCATGGCGGACGCCATTTTGGTGGACGCCCCCTGCAGCGGCCTTGGCATCCTCGCCAAGAAGCCGGACATCCGGTACAAGACCCTCGAAAAAGCGCGTCACGATGAATTATTGGCCACCCAGTCGGCCATTCTGGATACAGCCGCCGCCCACCTGAAAGAGGGCGGGCGTCTGGTCTACTCCACCTGCACCATCGACCCTGCCGAGAACGAAGAGCAGGTGCGGGCCTTCGTGGGCCGACACCCGGAGTTCCGGGTGGTGACGCCGGACGTCCGCTTCCCGGCCGGGATGACGGTGGGGGACTGGGGTGCGCTTTCCGTCCCCACCCGCACCGGCATGGACGGCTTTTTCCTCTGCGCGATGCAGAAACGTGATTCCTGACAAAAGGAGATTTTCATGGAGACTAAACGCTGTATATCCTCCCTGACGCTGGAACAGCTGACAGCGGAGCTGAAAGCGATGGGCCAGCCCGGCTTCCGGGCGAAGCAGATCTTCCACTGGGTCCACCAGAAGCTCGTGACCGACTTTTCGGCCATGACCGACCAGCCCAAAGCCCTGCTGGCAAAGCTCGAGGAGGCATTTTACATCGCCGCGCCCATCATCGAGCGGCGGCAGGAGGCCAAGGACGGCACCGTGAAGTACCTGCTGCGGATGGCCGACGGCAACTGCATCGAGACCGTCGTCATGCGCTACCACTACGGCAACACGGTCTGCGTGTCCACTCAGGTGGGCTGCCGGATGGGCTGCCGCTTCTGCGCCTCGACCCAGGCGGGCCGGGTGCGCAACCTCGAGGCGGGCGAGATATGCTCCGAAATTTACACCGCCCAGAAGGACATCGGGGAGCGCATCTCCCACATCGTGCTGATGGGCATTGGCGAGCCGCTGGATAATTTCGACGAAGTCATGCGCTTTCTCGAGAACATCTCGTCCCCCGAGGGCGTGAACATCGGGATGCGGAACATCAGCCTCTCCACCTGCGGCCTCGTGCCGAAGATCGATATGCTGGCCGAGAAGAAGCTCCAGCTCACCCTCTCCGTCTCTCTCCACGCCCCCAACAACGACATCCGCAGCGGCATGATGCCCGTGAACGACGCCTACCCCGTGGAGGTGCTGATGCAGGCCGTGCGCCGGTATCAGGAGACGACGGGCCGGAGAGTGAGCTTCGAGTACTCCATGGTGCGGGGCGTCAACGACTCCGACGCCTGCGCCAAACAGCTGGCCGACCTCATCCGGGGGATGGGCGCTCACGTCAACCTCATCCCCATCAACCCGGTGGACGGCAGCCCTTATTCGGCTACCGACGCCGCCAACGTCCGGCGCTTCCAGCAGAAGCTGGAAAGCCTCGGCGTCAACGCCACCGTCCGCCGCCGTCTGGGCAGCGAGATCAGCGCCGCCTGCGGCCAGCTCCGCCGCGACGAGATGAACGGCAAAGTTTGAGAAGGAGAATCCTATGAAACTTGCAGGAAAAACAGACGTCGGCAGCGTCCGCCCCGAGAATCAGGACGACTACCGGGCAGGCGAGCTGAACAGCGACGCGGCCTGGGGCCTCGTGTGCGACGGCATGGGCGGTGCGCGGGGAGGCCGTGAGGCTTCCGTGAGCGCCTGCGACGTCATCGAGCACAGCTTCCACGAGCAGTACGCCCAGTGCCTGCCCGGCGACGAGGAAAAGTTTTTGAAGCGGGCGCTCATCAATGCCAACCGCTTCGTCTTCCAGAAAGCCTCCCGGGAGGAGGAGCTGGCGGGCATGGGAACCACGGCGGTCTGCGCCCTCGTGCGGGGCGGCAACGCCTTTATCTGCCACGCAGGCGATTCCCGGGCCTACCTCGTCCGGGACGGCAGACTCACCCAGCTCACCCACGACCACTCCTACGTGCAGGAGCTGGTGGACTGCGGCACCATCACCGCCGAGGAAGCTGAGCATCACCCCCAGAAGAACATCATCACCCGGGCGCTGGGCGTGGACTACCGCCTCGACCCCGAGTTCACCAGCGTGCCGGTGCAGAAGGGCGATATGATCCTGCTCTGCACCGACGGCCTCACCAACGTCCTGCCCAAGGAAAAGATCGAAGAGATCTTCACGAAGGGCGGGTTCTACGACATCCCCGACCGGCTGGTGGACGCCGCCAACGTGGACGGCGGCCCCGACAACATCACCGCGCTGCTGCTGGGCGTGGAGCCGCTGGAGGTGAAGCATGGATAATCTCATCGGCAAGACGCTGGACGGGCTCTACACCATTCAGGAGCTCATCGGCGCAGGCGGCATGGCCAACGTCTACAAGGCCGTGGTCTCTGCCCCCGGCGGGCCTGTGCCGGAAGGCACGGTGGTGGCCGTCAAGGTGCTGCGTCAGGAGCTGATGCATGACCCCGACCTCGTCCGCCGCTTCAAGAACGAGTCCAAGGCCATCTCCCTGCTCAACCACCCCAACATCGTCAAGGTCTACGACGTCTCTGTCAGCGAAAACTTACAGTATATCGTTATGGAGTGCGTGGAGGGCATGACCCTCCGGGAGTACCTCAACGAGCGGGGCGGCAAGATCACCAGCCGGGAGACCGTCCACTTCATCGCCCAGATCCTCCGCGCCCTCGACCACGCCCACCGCAACGGCGTCGTCCACCGGGACATCAAGCCCCAGAACATCATGCTGCTGGACAACGGCCAGCTGCGGATGATGGACTTTGGCATCGCCCGCATCTCCCGGGCCGAGAACCAGATACAGAACGGCAAAAAGGCCATGGGCAGCGTCCACTACATCAGCCCCGAACAGGCGAAGGGGGAGGAGACCGACCCCAAGAGCGACATCTACTCCGTGGGCGTCATGATGTACGAGATGCTCTCGGGCAGGCTGCCCTTCGACGCCGACGACATGGTGGAGGTGGCCCGCAAGCAGATACGGGACACCCCGAAGCCGCTGGCCGAGCTTGCCCCGGACGTGCCGCTGGGCCTCGTGCAGATCACGGAGCGCGCCATGGCGAAGCTTCCGGTCAACCGGTATTCCAGCGCCGCAGAGATGCTGGAAGCGCTGGACGCCTACGTGCAGGACCCGTCTGTCACGTTCCAGTATCAATATGTAAAAGAAGAACCTGAAAAGGTGGTGAATGACCCCATGCCGCAGAAACGCAGCATCCGCAGACCCCCGGAGAAACCGGCGGCGAGTCCCGCCCGCCCCAAGGCTAAGGCGAAAAAGAAGAAGCGCAGCGGCTTTATGCCGGTGCTGCTGGGCATCACGACGGCCTTTGCGCTGGCCTGTGCGGCCCTGTGCTGGACCATCCTGAACGATTCCAGCAACATCATGACCAAAAGCGACGACATCGTGCTGGGCGATTTCAGCGGCATGACGCAGGACGAGGTGAACGCCTCTGAGCAGGTGGCCTCCGGTCAGGTGGTCGTCAACTGGGAAGAGGAGTATAACAACGACTACGCCGCAGGCCATGTCTACAAGCAGTCGCCGGTGGCGGGCCGCACCGTCCGCGAGGGCCAGAGCGTGACCCTCACCGTCAGCCTCGGCATCCACTATGTCACCGTCCCCGACCTGACCAACTACGTGCAGGCCGACGGCGAACAGCAGCTGAAGGACCTGGGCGTGTCGGTGCTGGTCACTCAGGCCGTGGATGAGTCGGTGGCCGCAGGCTCCATCATCCGCACCGACCCCGCCGCAGGCAGTCAGGTGGCCGCAGGCACCACGGTGGTGGTCTACGTCAGCCGCCCGCAGGTGGCCACTACCACCAAAGTCCCCAGCCTCATCGGCATGAACGTGGACGACGCCCGTACCCTGCTGGTGCAGCGGAAACTGGGTCTGGGCAGCCAGACGGAGCAGTACAGCGACCAGCCCGTGGGCAGCATCATCAGCCAGAGCCCCGGCGAGGGCGCATCGGCCAAGCTGAACACCCGCGTCAGCGTCGTGGTCAGCGCAGGCCCTGAGCCTGCACCGGAACCCGAAGCACCCAGCGAGAGCACCGCCAGCAGCGACGGCTCCGGCGGCTGGTGGGGCGGCCTCTTCGGGGGCAGCAGCTCTTCCAGCGAGAGCACCGGCGCCAGCTCGTCTTCTTCCACCGGCGGCGGTCTCAGCGACTGGTGGACGTCCTGGCTGGGCTAAAGGAGAAGGTATGACAGGTTATATCACAAAAGGCATCGGCGGCTTTTATTACGTTAAGACGTCGGAAGGCATCGTGGAGTGCAAGCCCCGGGGCATCTTCCGCAAGCAGAAGATCACCCCCGTGGCGGGCGACGTGGTGACGCTGGAGACCGAGAACGGCGCAGCGGTCATCGCGGACATCGCGCCCCGGCGGAACATCTTCGTCCGCCCGCCCATGGCGAACCTCGATGTGCTGTTCCTCGTGGCAAGCACCACCCAGCCCACCCCCAGCACCCTCGTGCTGGATAAGCTCTCGGCCATCGCGGTGGACAAGGGCGTCCAGCCCGTCATCGTCTGCACCAAAGGCGACCTCGCCGAGGCGGAGTTTCTGCGCAGCGCCTACGAAAAATCGACCCTGCCCTTCATCCGCATCGACTACGCCACCGGCGAGGGTCTGGACGACATCAAACACTGGATCAATGGCCGTCTCTGCGCCTTCTGCGGCAACTCCGGCGTGGGCAAATCCACCCTGCTGAACGCGCTCCTGCCCGACGTGGAGCGTCAGACCGCCGCCATCAGCCAGAAGCTGGGCCGTGGCCGTCACACCACCCGCGAGGTGACCATCTTTGAAGCCTTCGGGGGCCGCATCGCCGACACCCCGGGCTTCGCCAGCCTCGAGGCCAGCCGGGCGGGCTTCATCCCGAAAGAGGGTCTGGAACACGCCTTCCCGGAGTTCGGGCCTTACCTCGGCGCGTGCCAGTTCACCGGCTGCTCCCACCGCTCCGAGAAGGGCTGCGCCGTCCGCGCCGCCCTTGCGGAAGGCAAGCTCTCCCAGACCCGCTACGACAGCTACTGCGCCATGTACGATGAGGTCAAGGATGTGAAGGAGTGGCAGAGGAGGGGGTTGTAATGTCCCGCTGTGTTATCATTTCCGCCTGCCCGGTCAGCGCCTCGCTGGCGTCGGCCCTGCGGCCCGGCGACACCATCATTGCCTGCGACGCGGGCTACCGCAACTGTGCGCCGCTCCACTGCCGCCCCGACATCATCGTGGGCGATTTCGACACCGCGCCCTGCCCGGCGCAGGAGGGCGACGACACCATCATCCTGCCCCACGTCAAGGACGACACCGACACCGAGTACGCGGCAAAGCTGGCCTCCGAAAAGGGCTTCGACGAGGCGCTGCTGCTGGGTGTGCTGGGCGGCAGACGCCTCGAGCATACGCTGGCCAACCTCTGCACCGGCCTCGGCCTCGAACAGCGGGGCGTCCGCGCCACGCTTCTGGACGAGCGCAGCCGCATCACCTTCGTGATGCCCGGCGAGACCCGCCGCTACCCGAAGGACGGGTATTTCTACCTCTCGGTCTTCCCGATGGAGGGCAGGGCAGAGGGGGTCTCGGAGCGGGGCTCCTTCTACGAGCTGACCGACGCCGTCCTCACCGTAGGCTATCCCCTCGGCGTCAGCAACGAGTATGCCGATGGCTCCGACTGCATCACCATCTCCACCCAAAAGGGCGCGCTGGTGGTGGTGGAGACGGTGCCGGACGGGCCGATCCTGAGCTGAACCGGAACATTCCGGGCGCGGGACGCCTATAATGGCGTATCAAGCGACGAAAGGTGGTCGGCTCTATGCAGGTGGTCGTTCTCAAAAGCCCCAAGTGCCTGAGAGGCTTGCTCCGGAGGCTGTTCGGCATCCGAAAAGAAACGCAGGACTGAAAGAAATGAAAAGCCGCCGTGCGGCGGTTTCTGTAAACTTTCTGTGCAACGCTTGACTTTTGCGGGGAATGGCATATACTAAAGATGGAATTGTGAGTATGTTCCAAACTTTTTCACCCTCGGAAAGAAAAGCCCCCAAGGAGCGGCAACTCCCCGGGGGCTTTCCTTTAGTCGGGCTTACGGTTCTTGTCGAGTTTGCCAAGCCACTTGCAGATGTAATGAGAAATTACATTTGCCACGACAGACTCCAAAATTGTGAGTAAATGATTCAAACCTTTCACCCCCTCTCCCGTAAGATAGCGGGGATGAACCGCAAAACAAGTATATCATAAACTTCGGCAAAAAGATACAGGAAACGATGCGGAATGCCAAAGCCCCAAACCCGCACGAACGGCTCTAAGTATCGCTTCCTGCTTTCCATCTGCCATGGTTAAATTTTACCCCCTCACGGAGCAGCCGCCCCGAGGGGGATTTCTCTTTTTCTGCGCAGAAATACGCCGAAAGCTTGCGTTGACTGCACAACCTTTCGTAGTTATAATAAAAACAACAAAACAACCTACGAAAGGAGTTTTTTATGCAGAAAAACATGACCGACCGCACCCCGGGCAGCTACGACGACTTCGTGGCCTACCTCGGCACGGTGCGCACCGAAGAGGAGCTGTTCTCCCGGCTGACCTACTGGTTCGCCGGGCAGGACCGCCCCGAGGACGTCCTCAGCCGCTCCGAGCTGGTGGAGGCGAGGGCGAAGGAGCTGGGCTTCTGGCAGGGCCTGACCTTCCGGATGGAGCGCTGGCTGGCCGACGGCAAGAGCGAGCTGGAAGCGGTGGGCCGGGAGGAGTTCCAGAGCCGCATCGCCGAGGACTACGCCGCCTACCGGGAAAAGGCCGACGCGGCCCGGGCGCGCTTCCGGGACCGCCGCCGCGCCGCGCCCTTCAACTTCACCCCCGACTGCCTCGAGAACGTCCCCATCCAGAACGTGAGCTGGCTGGTGGATGGGCTGCTGCCCATGGGAGAGGTGTCGCTTCTGGGTGCCGACGGCGGCACCGGCAAGGGCATCTGGCAGGCCCAGCTCATTGCCTATGTCACGGCGGGCCGGACCTCCGGCTTCTTCCCCCAGCCGCCGGAGAAGACCGGCAGTGTCCTCCTTTTTTCCGGCGAGGACGACCCCGGCAAGGTGCTCAAAGCCCGCCTGACGGCGGCAGGGGCCGACATGAGCCGGGTGATGGTGGTCACCAGCGACGCCTATTTTGCCCGCACCGGCAGCCCGCTCTGCATCCCGGACACGAGCTTTGCAAAGTACGTGGGGAAGGCCGCGCCCGCCCTTGTCATCATCGACCCGCTGCAGAGCTTTCTGCCTGCGGGGGTGGAGATGGCCAGCCGCAACCAGATGCGCAGCGCCCTGCTGCCCCTCAAAGCCCTCTGCGCCAAACACGGCTGCGCGGCCCTCATCTCGATGCACACCAACAAGCGCGCCAACGTCTCGGGCCGCGCCCGTCTGGCCGACAGCTCCGACATCTGGGACATCGCCCGCAGCGTCCTCATGATGGGCCGCGACAAGAACAGCGAAAAGCTCTACCTCAGCCACGAGAAGAGCAGCTACTCCGCCCCGGCCCGGACGGCCCTGCTCCACATCGAGCAGGCGCAGGTGGAGGGCGTGAAGACAGCCGTGGCCGTCTTTGACAGCCGCACCGACAAGAAGGACGCCGACTTCGTGGAGGAGCGCCGCGTCCGCACCGCCCAGACGAAAGAGGATACCGCGCAGGCCATCCTCAACGTGCTGGCCGAGAGCAAGCTGGGGAGTATGCCGAATACCCAGCTGAGGGCAGAGGTGATGAAAGAAATTGAATGTAGTAAATGTACTTACGATAGAGCTTATAGAAGCCTTGTGATGAGCGGTGAAGTGACCAAAAAGCAGCTCACACGAAATGGTGGCGAAAGAAGCTGGTACAGTGTTCTTTCCTGCTGTAGTAAAACAAATGCGTAAGTGAGAAATATATAACGTGTATATGTTATAAAATGCCACTTACGCAGCCTGCGTAAATGGGGCATCTGCGTAAGTGAGTCACTTACGCAACAAGCGTCACTTCATCACCTTGCGTAAGTGCGTTTTTGAACGAAGTAACGGCATAAAATCGTCACTTCGTCAGATAACCCGCCCCTCTCGGAGCAGCCATATTTCCCGAGACCTGCGCGAATGGCAGCATCCTTGCCCTCTGTAGTAAGGCCCGCCCTTTTGCGTCATATTGAGCTTTCAGCGTCCAGCGCAGAGTTGCCCGACATGCCAAGGCCTCCCCTCGGTAGGGGAGGTGGCAATGCGAAGCATTGACGGAGAGGTTTTCACCACTGCGGCTCACGGGCAGGCTCACCTTCGTACAACCTCTCAGTCTCACTCCGTTCGACAGCTCCCCTAGTAGGGGAGCCTCTGGCGAAGAGGCGAGGCTTTCCGGTATGCCAAGGCCTCCCCCAAAGGGAGAGCCTTTTTCAGCCCCAAACCTGCGCGAATCGCCCCAAAACCTGCGCGAATGGCCGTTGCAGCTGCGGCGGGAGACGGGTTATAATGGAAGTATCAAAAACACCACAGTGAACGGAGGATACGACCATGAAACTGAAAAAGCTCCTTGCCCTCGCCCTTGCTGGCGTGCTGATGCTGGCCCTGCTCACCGGCTGTTCCGGCGGCGGGACAGAAGAGGACAGGCTCGTCGCGGTGGGCGTCGCCGACCTCTTCAAGGGAAACTCCCAAAACGTCGAAGTCTCTTACAGCGTCCCCGCGCTGACCCGCACCATCCGGCCCGCGTTCACCCCGGACTGGTTCCTGATGACCCCAGAGGGAATCATCGACGGGCTGGAAAAGAACTTCCCCATAGACGCCGGTCAGACGCTGGAAGGCTTCCTGAGAGACAGCCTGAAGGCCTACGAGCAGAGCAATTTCGTGAGCTTTGTTGCCTTCGACTCCACCGGGATGAGCGCCCTTCAGCAGGTAGAGCGGTTCTCCAGCGGTGCGCCGGCGATCAGGGTCTATGGTAAAGGTTGGTCGCCCTCGGCTAACACCAAGCTGCGTGTCGGCGTCCGCCATAAGACCGTCGCGGGCCGGGAATACTGTCTGGTGGTCGTTGTTCTGGCCTGATGGTGCGCTTGTAAACTTTCTGTGCAACGCTTGACTTTTGCGGGGAATCGCATATAATAAAAGCATAAGAGATAAGAGTACTCATGGTGCTCGCCAAAGCAAAAGAAAACCCCCTCACGGAGTTGCCGCTCCGAAAGGGGGTTTCCTTATTTAGTGCTTACGGCCCGTAGACAATCCGTCAAGCCACTTGCAAACATAATGTGAAATTATGTTTACTGCGACGGACTGGATAAGAGATAAAAATGGACTCATGGTGCTCACCCCCTTCCCAATAAAATGGGCGGGCAAGGCCGCAAAACAAGTATATCATAAACTTCGGCAAAAAGATACAGGAAACGAGGCCGCGAGCCGGACTTTCCTACAGAGGAAAGGCTCCGTCTTCGTACAACCTCTCAGTCTCACTCCGTTCGACAGCTCCCCTAGTAGGGGAGCCTCTGGCGAAACCGTTCACTTTGCGGGGACTGCCAAAGCCTCCCCTACTAGGGGAGGTGGCAGCGCGTCAGCGCTGACGGAGAGGTTGTACAAAGACGGGCCTGCCCTAGGCAGCAGCCTTGTAAACCTTCCCCCCAGACTATCCCCCCAAAATGCCAAGCCCCCAAGGAGTTGCGACCTCCCCGGGGGCTTTTTTCTGCGCGAAAGGCCCCAAAATCTGCGCGAATGGCACTTGCATTAGGGGGAGGGGGTGGTATAATGGAAGTATCAAAAACACCCTGGAAAAAGGAGGATACGACCATGAAACGAAAAAAATTCCTTGCCCTCGCCCTCGCGGGCGTGATGACCGCAGCGACCCTCACCGCCTGCGCACCGCTGGATGCCCTCTACGACTGGTTCTTTGGCGGCGGCAGCGCCTCCCGGGGCAACGAAAAGAGCCTTGTGACGGAGTCCGAGGAGCTTGAAAAGCAGCTCGAGAAGTATTTCGGTCTTTCTGAAACCACAGCAAGCGCCAGAGCCAAGGAGACGCTTGAGGAAGTGGCAAAAGGATTTGACGCGACATGGCTCACCACGAACAACGGGTTGAACGAAACTGCTGTAAATGCGCTCAAATCTATCACGGATGACAAATTGGAGTTAACCCAGAGGTTATGCGTGGACGTGATGGAGCTGACTCCCTCCGGCAGGACAGCGGTTACGATTCCGGATAACAGGGAGATTTACTCGAATAGCTATTGGGATCCAGGGCCTGAATCTGGTGGTCCTCACTATGACTCTTGTCTGACGAATTATGGTCAGTTAAAAAATCTATTGAGCTACCTCCATAGAAATGGCGTTGAACTATACGCCGGTACATTCCAGAAAGGTGAAAACACATACGCCGCGATGGTCATCATATTTTAGGAGTGAAAGCAGTGATGCAAGCCCTGCCTTACACACCCTTTTCTTGAAATAACCCTTCCGCCCCCTCAGAGGTCCCTCTGAGGGGGCCTTTTTGCGCCTGTGGGCTGGCGCAGGGCATACCTCCTTTCCACCCCGCATACACTCTCATCAGAGCAAGGACAGGAAAGGAGCATCACCATGGAGCTGAAAGTGTTCCGGGACGTTCTGCCTGCGGCGGGTGCGGACTGCACCGCCAAGGCGGAGCTGCCCCTCGAGACCGAACTACTGATCTCGGACTATCTGCCGCCGGTGCAGCGCATCGTCAAGTGCTTCGCAAAGCCGGTGGTGCTGCAAAAGCAGCTGGCCCCCGGGCGGCTGACGCTGGAAGGATATTTGCGCTGTACCGTGTATTATCAGGGCGAAGAGGGGGCGGGGCTGTGCCAGACCGAGCAGAAGCTGCCCTTCACCAAGGCCCTCGAGCTGCCCTCTTTCGCGGCCACGGCGTGGACAGCCTGCGTTGAGGGCCAGACCGAATACCTCAACTGCCGGGCCGTCAACCCCCGCCGCATCGAGGTGCGGGGGGCCTACGGGCTGGTGGTGAGCGTCCACGCCCAGCTGTCCACCGAGGTCATCACGGCCCTCAGCGAGGGCGGCATCGAGCAGAAGCCGGTCACGCTGGCAGGGGTGCGGCGGGCCGCCACCCTCGAAAAGCTCGTGACCATCGAGGGGGCGCTGACCTTCCCGAAGCCCCCCGCCGCCATCCTCGACATCACCGGCACCGCCGAGGTGAGGGAGCTGAAACGGATGCAGGGCAAGGCCGTGGCGAAGGGGGTCTTGCACGTCCTCTGCGGATGGCGGGCCGAAGGGGACGCCGCCCTCCGCAGCCAGACCGCCGACCTGCCCTTCAACCAGATCCTGGATGCAGACGGCCTCAGCGAGGACTGCCGCTGCCTCTGCGTGCTGGAGCCGGTGGGCTTTGCGGCGGCGGAAGGGGAGACCACCGAGGACGGCGCGGCCTCCACCACCCTCACGGCCACAGCGATGCTGCGGCTGAGCGGCTGGCGCCCCTACCAGCTCCAATGCGTGGCCGATGCCTTCTCCACCCGCTTCGAGACGACCCTCACGCCTCAGACTCTCGCCACCGAATCGCTGCTCTGCGCGCTGGACGAGACGACGGTGCTGCGGGGCTCCGGCCCTCTGCCCGACGCCGGAGCGCATATTTTAGCCTGCTTCGCGTCCTTCGGGCCGGTGAGCCTGACGCGGCAGGAGGGGAGAGCCGTCCTGACGGCCCGGGCCGTGGTGTCGGCCTTTGCGGAAAACACCCTCGGGGAGATGGAGTGCTACGAAAAGGCGCTGGACTACGCCCTGCCCCTCTCCGCTGACCTCCCGCCCGACACCGACGCCTACCCCGAGTGCTGGCTGAGCGTTCAGGACCTGCAATGCGCCAGCGCAGGCGGCGCGCTGGATGTGTCCCTCACCGTCCGGGCCGAGGGCGCGGTGCTGGCGCGGCAGACGGCCTCTCTCGTGGGGGCGGTGGAGCTGGGCGACCCCCTCGCCCCCGCCGACCCGGAGGTGTCGCTCCGCATCTGCTACGCCCAGCCGGGGGAGGAGCTGTTCGCCATCGCCCGGCGCTACCACGTCTCGCCCGGCCAGATGCTGGCCGCCAACGACCTCCCCGACGGCACCGCCCGCCTCGACGAGGCGCGGAGACTGCTGGTGCCGGGGGTGTAGGGGAGGCTCCCCCTTCGTACAACCTCTCCGTCACGGCTGACGCCGTGCCACCTCCCCTTGTAGGGGAGGCTTTGGCAGTCCCCGCAAAGTGAACGGTTTCGCCAGAGGCTCCCCTACCAGGGGCAACGGCGACGACCGCCGCCAGTGGCGGAAACAGGGAGGAGCTGTTGGGGCAGCGGCCAGCGGGATGCAAGCGGCAGCGAAGCAGACGCTGGGAGCCGCAACCCGGCCTTGTCGAACGGAGTGAGACTGAGAGGTTGTACTAAGACAGAGCCTGCCCTCTGTAGCAAGGCCCGCTCTGTAAACTTTCTGCACAGCGCTTGACTTTTGCGGGGGATCGGGTATCTTAAAGTCAGGAATGTCAAGGGTCAAGATCGTCACCCCAAAAAGGAAAAACCCCCTCGGAGTCGCTACCTCCAAGGGGGCTTTTCATTTAGTTGGGCTTACGGTCATCGTCGTACCGGTCAAGCCACTTACAACGGCGACGACCGCCGCCAGTGGCGGAAACAGGGAGGAGCTGTTGGGGCCGCGGCCAGCAGGATGCGAGCGGCAGCGAAGCAGACGCTGGGAGCCGCAACCCGGGCTCCTTTTAGTTACGCAGTGCTTTTTCACGCACTTCCGGTGTAACTGCTTTCAGAAGATTATAGAGGTCAATAATATCGGTGATTGCCTGCCGGTCCTGCACCGTCCATGTGTAATCAAACTTGCTATAATCCGTTCCCTCGAAACGCATGATAACGGTATCGGCACTCAAAAGGTTTCGCAACCATTCGACTTCACTGTCTTCCATTTCAAAGGTGGCCCATGCAAACCAGTTACCAAGCTCTTTGTCGTATCCATAATCGGAGTTATCATAATCGCAAATGTAAGTGTACTTATAATCTCCACCGCGCAGAATGATGTCATCGATATCCAGCTCGGAAGAGCCCATGTAAGTAAAATCTTCCCAGAAAACAATAGTGTTCCCCTTGTCCCAGATATAAAGGTTGGGGCCAATGCCACACGTCTTGCGCTTATCGATGCTGTCATCATGCGGGGTTGTAATCGCCCAGCAGTCTTCTACTGCATCGTAGTTGACATTGCACTTTGCAAGTGCATCCTGAATACCAAGAATCTGCTGTGCTTCTGCCAGCACACCAAAATTGGTGACAGCAGCTTTTCCTGCATCATCCAACTGGTTATAGGCATCCAGAGCGGCCACGATTGCCGCGCGTCTGCTGCGCGTGACAGTACCGATCTGGCTGATCAGCGCTTCTACCTGCTCCGGCGTTACAGCACTATTCTGCTGCGCAAGCACCGCAAAAGGAACGTCCCCGGCGGGGCTGGCGGCCAGCGCGGGCAATGCAGTACCTGTCATCAGAGCGGCCACAAGGCTGCCTGCCACAATAACTTTGCATTTTTCTGTAATTTTCATTTGATGTTCCTCTTTTCTCTGGATTTCAGCTTATTGTTGATCAGGTGTCAATGCGCAGGCACCGGGTGCAAAATAAGTATACCATAAACTTCAACAAAAAGATACAGGAAGCGATGCTGCGAGCCGGACTTTCCTACAGAGGAAAGGCTCTGTCTTAGTACAACCTCTCCGTCATCGCTGACGCGATGCCACTGCCCGGGTTGCGGCTCCCAGCGTCTGCTGCGCTGTCGCTTGCATCCTGCTGGCCGCGGCTCCAACAGCGACTCCCTGTTTCCGCCACTGGCGGCGGTCGTCGCCGTTGCTCCTTGTAGGAGAGGCTTTGGCAGTCCCCGCAAAGTGAACGGTTTCGCCAGAGGCTCCCCTACTAGGGGAGCTGGCTGCGAAGCAGACTGAGAGGTTGTATGAAGGACAGCATGACCGTGAGCCGCAGTGGAGAAAACCTCTCCGTCATCGCTTGCGCGATGCCACCTCCCCTATCGAGGGGAGGCCTTGGCATTCCGCAAAGCTTCGTCTCTTCGCCAGAGGCTCCCCTCGGTAGGGGAGCTGTCAGGCGCAGCCTGACTGAGAGGTTCTCCCCGCACCATCGCTCCCAACCCCCATAAGTACGACTTATGACGAAAATATGAATAAAAACTCGAAAAAGCCCTACCGTTCCCGGTTCCGGTCTGCTATAATTTTCTATGCTTGTTACAAAAACCTGAAGTGAAGTAAAGGAGCCAGGAATATGATAAAAAGCGCTGAACTGGAAAATTCGGCATATGAGTTTGAGGCGAAAATGCCGCTGCGCCACGCTGTTCCGCTGGGATTGCAGCACGTGTTCGCCATGTTCGTGGGCAACCTCACCCCGCTGCTCATCATCACCAGCGCCTGCGGCCTCGCGGGCGGTGAGTTCGCAGACCTGCAGGTGAGCCTGCTGCAGAACGCCATGTTCGTGGCGGGCATCGTCACGCTGGTGCAGCTGTACGGCCTCGGCCCTGTGGGCGGCAAAGTGCCGATCATCATGGGTACCAGCTCGGGCTTCCTGGGCGTGTTCAACAGCGTGGCTGCCACCATGGGCGGCGGCGTCACGGCCTACGGCGCCATGATGGGCGCATCCATTCTGGGCGGCCTGTTCGAGAGCGTGCTGGGCGTCTTTCTGAAGCCCCTGCGCAAGCTGTTCCCGCCGGTGGTCACCGGCACGGTCGTGCTGTCCATCGGTCTGTCCCTCATCTCCGTGGGCGTCAACTCCTTCGGCGGCGGCAACGCAGCCAAGGACTTCGGCTCGGTGGAGAACCTGCTGCTGGCCGTCTTCGTGCTGGTGGTCATCCTCCTCTTCAAGCACTGGACCAATGGCTTCCTCAGCTCTTCCTCCATCCTCGTGGGCATCATCGCGGGCTATCTGGCAGCCATCGTCATGGGCTTCGTCCTGCCCACCACCGGCGTCACCGCCGACGGCGTGGAGTTCACCAAAGCATGGGTGCTGAACTGGAACAAGGTCGCTGAGGCCAGCTGGTTCGCCATCCCGAAGCTGGTGCCGGTCAAGATCGTCTTCGACCTCCGCGCCATCCTGCCCGTCATGATCATGTTCATCGTCACCGCCGTGGAGACGGTGGGCGACATCTCCGGCGTCATGGAGGGCGGCATGGGCCGCGAGGCCACCGATAAGGAGCTGAGCGGCGGCATCATCTGCGACGGCCTCGGCTCCACCGTCGCCGCCTGCTTCGGCGTCCTGCCCAACACCTCCTTCAGCCAGAACGTGGGCCTCGTGGCCATGACCAAGGTGGTCAACCGGGGCGCACTGGCCACTGGTGCCATCTTCCTGATGCTCTGCGGCCTCATCCCCAAACTGGGCGCACTCATCTCCATCATGCCGCAGGCCGTTCTGGGCGGCGCTGCCGTCATGATGTTCTCCTCCATCGTGGTGTCGGGCATCCAGCTCATCACCAAGGAGAAGATGACTCCCCGCACCCTGACCATCGTCTCTGTGGCGCTGGGCGTGGGCTACGGCATGGGTGCAAACGCCAAGATCCTCGCCAACACCCCCCAGTTCGTCCAGCTCATCTGCGGTGAGAGCGGCATCGTGCCTGCTGCCTTCGTGGCCATCCTGCTCAACTGCCTGCTGCCCCGCGACGAGAAGTAAGCTTTGAACCACTGCGGCCTCCCTGTCTTTGCAGGGAGGTCTTTTTGTGCTATAATTTCCCTAGTCTTATCAGGAAGAGGGAAGGAGGACTCTATGGAACCGCAAACTGCCGCCCGCTATCGTCTTCTGGACGAGCTGCGGGGACTCGACCTCATCAGCATGATGCTCTACCACGGGATGTGGGACGTGGTGTTCCTCTTCGGCGTGGCCCAGAAGTGGTACACCGGACGCCCGGGCTTTGTGTGGCAGCAGAGCATCTGCTGGGTCTTCATCCTGCTTTCGGGCTTCTGCCTGCCGATGGGGCATCATCCGTTCCGGCGGGGAGCCGTCGTCTTCGGGGCAGGGGCGCTGGTCACAGCCGTCACCCTGCTCTTCCTGCCCGAGGACGTGGTGTGGTTCGGGGTGCTGACTCTGCTGGGCTCGTCCATGCTCCTCACCGCCGTGCTGGACCCGCTGTTTCGCCGTGTCCCGCCCGCCGCGGGCGTGGCCGTCAGCGCCCTGCTGTTCTGGGTGACCTACCCCACGATGAACGGCTTCTGGAACCTGCCGGGCGGGCGTCTGGCCCTGCCGCAGGCCCTCTACGCCAGCTACACCACGGCCTATCTGGGCTTCATGCCGAAGAGCTTTTTCTCCACCGACTATTTCCCGCTGCTGCCCTGGCTGTTTCTGTTCTGGGTGGGGTACTTCCTCCACCACCTCGTGGGCCGCGAACGCCTCGTGCCGCTGCGCCGGTCGGTCTGCCCGCCGCTGGGCTGGATGGGCCGTCACTCGCTGGTGCTCTATCTGCTCCATCAGCCGGTCATCCTGGGGGTGCTGACGGTGGCGTTCCGGCTGGTGAGAGCGGGGTAAAATTTCTGGAAAAGTTAGCCTCTGTGACCGCTTGACAAAGCAGCGGCGCTGTGGTATCCTATGGACAGTTAGAGAAATCTAACTAAGAAATGCGTCTGAGCCTGCTTCCGACGCATTTTTATGGAGCAAAAAGTTAGAAGAAGCTAACCCAATAAATCAAAAGTGAGGCTGAATATTATGAGCAAAGTAGCAATCGTATTCTGGAGCGCCACCGGCAACACCGAGACCATGGCAAACTGCATCGCGGAGGGTGCAGGCGCTGCCGCCACCATCGTCCCCTGCGCCGAGATGGATGCAGCAAAGCTGGGCGAGTATGACGTGGTGGCCTTCGGCTGCCCCGCAATGGGCGCTGAGCAGCTGGAGGAGAGCGAGTTCGAGCCGATGTTCGCGGGCCTCGAAGGCTCTCTGAACGGCAAGAAGGTGGCTCTGTTCGGCTCCTACGGCTGGGGCGACGGCCAGTGGATGCGCGACTGGTGCGAGCGCGTCAAAGAGGACGGCGCACAGCTGTTCAGCGACGAGGGCCTCATCTGCAACGAGACGCCCGACGACGACGCTCAGGCTGCCTGCCGCAAGCTGGGCGCTGATCTGGCCAACTGGTAAAAAATAACACCGGCCCATCCTGCATCATCCCGCGTCTTTGGGGCAACCTAGGGACAAAGAGGTGATGAATGAATGGAAAACACAGGTGTCCGCTGTGATGTCTGCGAGTGCCGCCACAACGTGGGGAGCTGCAAGTGTGACTTGCCCGAGATCACGGTGACGGAGCGCTGCACCTGCTCTTCTCAGCAGGTGGACATCCCGCACTACTGCCAGAGCTACGAGAAGAAGTAAGTTCTGCGCAAAAAAAGACCTCTGCCCGGCGGCCTTGCCGGGCAGGGGTCTTTTATTTCAGTGGAGGCTGACGCCGAAGGTGGGCAGGCTGCGCAGCAGGGTGCCGACGCCGTGCATCTCGTAGGTGCCAAAGCCCAGAGCGCTGGCGGCTACGAGGTTGTCGGCCCGGTCGTCGATGAAGATGCACTCATCGGCCCGGAGATGGTACTTGTCCAGCAGGGCCTGATAGATGCGGGGGTCGGGCTTGTTGATCTTCACTTCGCAGGAGGCCACGCCGCCGTCGAAGAGACCCTCGAAGTCCCGGTGCATCAGCAGGTCCAGCACGTCCTCGGGGATGTTGCTCAGGTAGTAGACGCAGTAGCCGCGCTGCTTGAGCTGCTCCACCAGCGTCTGCATCCGGCGGCGGGGGCGGAGCATGCTCATCCAGTCGTCCAGCACGCCCTCCACCTCGAAGCCCCGGCCCACGGCTCTGGCCCGCTCGAGCATCCGCTCGTTGGCCTCCCGGCGGGTGATGCGGCCTGCGTCCAGCAGCCGCCATTCTCTGCTGCCGAAGGTCAGGTCGTAGACCTCCTCTTCCAGTCCCCGGTTCCCGAACAGGTCGATGAGGTACTTGTGGGGGTCGAAATCCACCATGACGCCGCCGAAGTCGAACACGATATTTTTATACATCGATGATACCTCTTAAAAAAAGTTGGGATGTCCCTGCGCCCAGTATAGCACATCCGGGGCAGTATTTTCCAGCCCTTTTGCATCGTCCGGCCCGCCCCGGCATAGGATGGGACTGTAAGGGGGCGGGGGAGATGACCTTTCGGGAGCTGTGCAGCAAGGAAGTCGTCCAGCTGAAGGACGGGGCCTGCCTTGGCCGGGTGGACGATCTGGAGCTGGACGCCGACACGGCCCGCATCGGGAGCCTGCTTCTGCTGGGGCGGCCCCGGCTCTTCGGGCTGCTGGGCCGGGACGAGACCCTGACCATCCCCTGGGCCGACATCGAGCGGATCGGTCTGGACGCCATCCTCGTGCGGACGGACATCCCCGCCCCGCCGCCCTCCCGCGGGGGACTGCTGGATAAATTGCATCAGTGGCTGAACGGATGAAAGATTTTCACCCGTTTTTTGTCCGTCAGGGCTGGATTTTGGAGGCGGGATGATTATAATAGAGGACTGGGGCGGAGTCTGCCGCCTCAAATAATAAGAAAAACGCAGAAGTGAAAGGAACTTCTTTATGACACACCATCCGAGTGCTGCGTCCCTCCGGCTGCACGGGGCGCGGCTGCTGTTTCCGCCTGTGGCCACCCTTCTGTTTCTGGTGCTCACCGAGTACATCGCCCGCGGCACCCTGAGCGGAGATACCTTTGTGCAGTACATCTTTCCCCACCCAGAAGCCTACCTGCTGGCGTGGGGGCTGCTCTTCCTCGTCTGGATGGCGGTGGACTGGCTCACCCGCTTCGCCCCGCTGGCCACCCTCCTGTCGGCCCTGCTGGGCTGTCTGCCCGCCACGGTGGACTTTTACATCCTGCAGCTCCGGGGCGAGCCCTTCCTCCCGTGGGACTTGATGCAGGTGTCCGAGGCCGCCGGCGTGGCCTCCGCGGCGGGCATCCACGTCCAGAAGAGCATGGTCGTCTCCGGCGTCGTGGTGCTGGCTCTGACCGTCGGCTCCTTCTTCCTCTACCGGGGGCGTCAGAAGCTGCCGTGGGTGCAGCGTCTGGCGGGCTTCGCGGCCAGCACAGCGGCCACCTGCGCCCTCATCTTCGGCGTGTTTTTGCAGCCTGCCGTCACCCAGTCGCTGGGCATCCTGCCCGACGCATGGATGCAGGACCGCTACTACCGCTACTACGGCGTCATCACCAGCTTCCTCACCAACCTGACGAATCTGGAGATCGACAAGCCCGAGGCTTACTCGGAGGAGGCCGTCAACGCCATCCTCGACGACGTGGAGGCAGGGGAGAAGTACACCACCAGTCCGGTCTACCCCGGCTCCTACGCCGCCCAGACCCCGGCAGACGAACAGGTGAAGCAGCCCACCATCCTCTACGTGATGGATGAGTCCTACTGGGACGTCTCGGAGCTGGAACAGTACGGCTTCCAGTTCGACACCGACGTCTCGGCCAACCTCCACGCTCTGCAGCAGACCAGCGCCTATGGCCGGGTCTACAGCCCCAGCTTCGGCGGCGGCACCTGTGACGTGGAGTTCGAGGCCCTGACGGGCTACTCCGTCTCCTATCTGCCCAGCGGCAGCAAGCCCTACCAGCAGCACGTGACCAAGCCCATGTTCGCCCTGCCCAGCTACCTCAAGACCCAGGGCTATCAGACGGCGGCGGTCCACTGCTTCTGGGCCAGATACTGGAGCCGCGACACGGCCTACCCCAACCTCGGCCTCGACGACTTCATCAGCCTCGAGAAGATGCACGGCGTCCAGAAGGTGCGCCGCCACTACTGGACCACCGGCCTCGTCACCGACGACTCCATGGCAGACCAGATCATCGGCCAGTACGAGACCATGAAGGCCCAGTCCGACGCCCCCGTCTTCCTCCACGCCGTCACCATGCAGAACCATACCAATTATAATAAAGATAACTACCCCGACGACCAGCGGGTGAAAGTCACCGAAGCCCCGGCGGGCCTCAAGGCCAGCACCGTGGGTGCGCTGGAAGACTTTGCCACCGGCATCCGGGACGCCGACGCCATGCTGGGCAGGCTGACGGACTACTTCTCGCAGGTGGACGAGCCAGTCATCCTCGTGTTCTGGGGCGACCACTACAACCCCATCGACTCGAACTACGACATCTACACCCGCAGCGGCTACGCCAGCGGCTCCAGCGCCGACCCCCGCCTCCATCAGACCACCCTGCTGATGTGGTCGAACTATTCTGACCGCGCGGTCGACCTCGGCACCATCGCCGCCTACGACATCTCGCCGGTGATGATGGAGCTGTTCGGCCTGCGTCAGCCCGCCTACTTCCAGTTCCTTGGCCGTCAGCTCCGGGCTGCCTACCGGGCCAACACCCGCGGCACCATCCTGGAGAAAGACGGCACCGCCTCGAACGAGCTGACCCCCCTGCAGCAGAAGTGGAGCGATGAGCACTGGCTGCTCCAGTACGACCTCATGTTCGGCAAAGGCTATGCCCTGAGCCGGATGGGCCTTGAGAGCATCGCCGAGAGCGCAGATTGACGAAAAACTACGATTCTTTTCAGAAAAAAGCACGAAAACCCCTTGCAACGGCCAGAGGTTTGTGCTATTATTACTTAGCATTACACACGCATCACTATGCCCTTTTGTGCCCGAGAGGGTGGAGGGCAGTCTGCAACCGTCCGATACGGCGGCAGATCACGGTGTGCGGAGGCAAAACAAATTTTGGAGGTAATTTTACTATGGCAGTCGTTTCTATGAAGCAGCTTCTCGAGGCAGGCGTTCACTTTGGTCACCAGACCCGCCGCTGGAACCCCAAGATGGCGAAGTATATCTTCACCGAGCGCAACGGCATCTATATCATCGACCTGCAGAAGACCGTCAAGAAGCTGGACGAGGCTTACAACTACGTGAAGGAAGTTGCAGCTGAGGGCGGCGACATCCTGTTCGTCGGCACCAAGAAGCAGGCTCAGGAGTCCATCCGTGACGAGGCTCTGCGCTGCGGCATGCACTATGTCAACGCTCGCTGGCTGGGCGGTATGCTGACCAACTTCCGCACCATCCGCAAGCGCATCGACCGTATGGCTCAGCTGCAGAACATGAAGGACAACGGCACCTTCGAGCTGCTGCCCAAGAAGGAAGTCGCCAAGCTCGAGCTGGAGATGGAGAAGCTGGACAAGTACCTCGGCGGCGTCAAGAACATGAAGACCCTGCCCAAGGCCATGTTCATCGTTGACCCCCACAAGGAGCGCATCGCTGTTGCTGAGGCCCGCAAGCTGAACATCCCCATCGTTGCTATCGTTGATACCAACTGCAACCCCGACGAGATCGACTACGTCATCCCCGGCAACGACGACGCTATCCGCGCTGTCAAGCTGATCGCTGGCGCTATGGCTGACGCTGTGCTGGAAGGCAAGCAGGGCAACCAGGAGGCCGCTCCCGCTGAGGACGCAGCAAACGCCTGATTTCCCGAAATTCTCACAAACCAACAAATACTGTGTAAGGGAGAATACCAAAATGGCTATTTCTGCAAAGGACGTTATGGAACTGCGCAAGCAGACCGACTGCGGCATGATGGAGTGCAAGAAGGCTCTGACCGAGGCTGACGGTAACTTCGAGAAGGCAATCGAGATCCTGCGTGAGCGTGGTCTGGCTACCGCCGCCAAGAAGGCAAGCCGCGTGGCTGCCGAGGGCATGGTCTACGCTGATTACTGCCCCGAGTGCAAGGTGGGCGTCGTCATCGAGGTCAACGCCGAGACCGACTTCGTCGCCAAGAACGACAAGTTCGTCGCCTTCGTCAAGGAGGCCACCAAGGTCATCATGAAGCAGAACCCCGCTGATGTCGAGGCTCTGATGGCATGCAAGACCGAGAGCGGCGAGACCGTCGATGAGGCTCTGAAGAACCTCATCCTGGTCATCAAGGAGAACATCAAGGTCCGCCGTTTCGTCCGTTACGAGGGCGTCTGCTCTGCATACGTCCACGGCGGCGGCACCCACGGCATCCTGGTCAACTTCGAGACCACCAACGGCATCGAGGCTAAGGACGAGTTCGCTGCATACGGCAAGGATGTTGCCATGCAGGTCGCAGCTGCCAACCCCAGCTACGTCGATGAGGCTGCTGTCCCCGCTGAGGTCGTCGCCAAGGAGAAGGAGATTCTCCTCGCTCAGATGGCCAACGACCCGAAGAACGCCAACAAGCCCGACGCTGTCAAGCAGAAGATGATCGAGGGCAAGATCAAGAAGTACTTCAAGGAGAACTGCCTGGTCGATCAGGAGTTCGTCAAGGACGGCGACATGACCGTCGGTCAGTACACTGCCAAGGTCGCAAAGGACCTGGGCGGCGACATCAAGGTCATCAAGTTCACCCACTTCGTCAAGGGCGAGGGCCTGGAGAAGCGTTCTGACGACTTCGCTGCTGAAGTCGCAAGCATGGTGAAGTAAGCCAGCTTCTACTGCT
>ENA-UEOI01000656-UEOI01000656.1-human-gut-metagenome-genome-assembly--contig:-NODE-656-length-35026-cov-14.967009_pt1 | contig 35026 bp, 24 predicted proteins | sample MGYA00242883_ERZ507882 | MGnify/ENA primary metagenome ERZ507882 (study PRJEB26167, sample SAMN06115502) | human gut metagenome | host: Homo sapiens | place: China:Chongqing | collected 2015-07-29...
GGGGTGGGGTTTGGGGAGGGGGAGGAGAACCTTTCTTCAGAAAGGTTCTCCTCCCCCTCCCCAATCTCATATCCCTACTCGCCCACACGCAACTCGTCACCGTGCCTGCCGTACCAGCAGACGTCACGCCAGACGCGGGGCGAGGTGTCGCCTTCGGTGCTGATGAGCATGACGCGGGAATCGGGGCCGAGCCCGAGGGATTCACGGAGCGGCGCGAGGGCGGGATTGCGCATGATGTGATCGAGCGCGCCGAGCGGTGCCGCGCCGGATTCGCCGGAGACGATGGGGGCGTCGCCGCCGCGCGCTGCGGCAAAAAGGCGCATCCCGTTGGCCGCCACGTAGTCGGGGCAGGAAACATAGGCCGAGGCGTAATCGCGCAGGATGGGCCACCCCACGGTGCAGGGCTCGCCGCAGGCCAGCCCCGCCATCAGCGTGGAAAGATCGCCCGTGACATTATGCGGCTGACCATCCCCGGCAAGGGCAGAACGGTAAATGCAGTCGGCGGCGTGCGGCTCCACAATGATCGTCTTGGGAAGCGCATCGCCAAGTTCCGACGCCATGTAGCCGAGCACGCCGGACGCGAAGGAGCCGACTCCCGCCTGAAGGAAAAGATGCGTCGGAGGCTCAAGCTCTTCGGCGCGCCACTGGGCCAGCGCCTCCACGGCAAGCGCGGCATAGCCTTGGATGATCCATGTGGGGATGTCCTCATAGCCGTCCCACGCCGTGTCCTGCACCATGATCCAGCCGTTTTCGCAAGCCATCTTCCACGCGAGGCGCACCGCGTCGTCGTAATTGAGATCCGTGATGCTGGCTTCCGCGCCGTGGCTGCGGATATTCTCCAGCCGCGCCGGGTCGGACCCCTTGGGCATGTAGATGACGGCCTTCTTGCCGAGCTGCTGCGCCGTCCACGCTACCGCCCTGCCGTGGTTGCCGTCTGTGGCGGATACGAAAGTAATGGGCCCGAGCCGCTCGCTCACGGCGGAGGAACAGAGATCGGCGGGCGTCAGATCGTCAATGGATTTTCCGAGCCGTTCCGCAAGGTAACGGCCCATCGCATAGGAAGCGCCAAGCACTTTGAAGGCATTGAGCCCGAAACGTTTCGACTCGTCCTTGGCCCGGATGTTCCCGAGGCCGAGCGTGGAGGCCAGATACGGCAGGGGGACGAGAGGCGTGGGCGCGTACTGCGCGAAACCGGCATGGAAACGCCGGGCGCGCCGGGCCTCGGCGGCATTCAGTATATCCAGGGAAGCGCCTGAGCCGGGACGCAGACGCTGTGCATTGATGTGATAAAGCATGTTGTCCATTGCGAACCTCCTGATGCGGCGGCAGAGTGAGCGGGAAAAATCCGGGCACATCCCGGGATGCTCCTTACCCAAAGCAAGGATGGGGCCAACTTGGCCTTTTGCTATCACACCCATTTTCAAGCGGATCTTTCAGCATTTTCAGGCAGCGCCATTCCCGAAATGAGAATTCTCCCGGATTGCGAACGCTTTTTTCTCATTACGAGAACAATATGCCCTGCCGTTCCGCATGGACGCAAAAAAACGCAGGCTCCGCGAACGGAGCCTGCGCCATATGAAGCCTTTTCAGGCTACCGGGCCTTATGAGGGAGGGAAACGTCCCCCCTATCCGCCGCTAGTCGAGCGCCGGGGCCGTCTTCGGGTCCATCATGCTGAGATCCAGCGGGTAGAAGACCACCACCGTCTTGCGGTTCTGGAGGCCGAGCGCGCCGGGGTGCGTGTTCAGGCAGACCACGAGGTCCTTGGTGCCGTCGTTGTTCGGGTCAGCCAGCGCGAAGTCCACAACAGAGCCCTTGATGCGGCGGGTCTTCCACTGGAGGCCGAGGCCCACGCCGTCCCAGTACAGGGATTCGATTTCACCCTCGGGGAAGAAGCGGTAGTTCTCGAAGAACTGCGCGGACACCGAAATGGGCTTGTTGACCAGCAGCTCCCAAGAGCCGTCCTGCTCCAGATCCGAAGGGATCATGCGCAACGGCACGAAATACTTGGACGGGATCAGGATGTTGTCTTTGCCCATGCCGGGCATCTGCGTCTGTTCGGCGATGCCGATGGCCGATCCGGAGAACTTCTCGTCCGTCTGGTTCAGCTGCGAACCTTTGTCCGAGAACACGCGGAGGCGTTCTTCATCGGTCAGCACCACAAGCTTTTCGGTTTCCTTGCCCGGCGTTCCGGGCAGCCATGCGAAGTTCAGGGCGTTCACGCCGCTCGGCAGATCCAGCTTCTTGCTCTGCACGAGGCTGTTGCCCTGCTTCATCATCTCATACACGCCGCCACGCGAGAAAATACGGGACGGGTCGCCCTTCTGGCCGATCAGCGTGGGCATGTAATCCGGAGGAATGCGAACCACGTTCAGATAGTAGGGGAGGCGTTCCGCCACTTCGGTGAAGGTATTCCCCTTGAAGCTCAGGACCATGGAATACGGCTGCGTGTAGTCTTCTTCGTAGGCCGTCAGGATGATCTCCTCAGCCCTGTCGCGGTTCAAATCGATGCTGCGGAGCGCAAGCGGCATCATGCGGGTGGGAATCTTGTATTCCCCAAGCTGCACGAGGCGCTCGTTCTGCCACTGATACACGTAAAGGCGCTTTTCGCCGAGCACGACCACTTCGTTCTTGCCGTCGCCGTTCACGTCGGCAACGATCATGCCCACGGACGCATAAGGAAGCGTCTGGCTGCGGTAACGCGTGCCGTCGCTGCCCTGATAGCGGAACTGCGGGTTCAGGTAGACCTGGCTCTGCGTGGCGTCCTTCTGGACAAAGTTGGGGTTCGCCTGCCCGGCGCTTGCAGCCGGAGCCGCCGCAACGACGCCGGAACCGCCGCGCCCGAAGACTTCGGCGTTGATGCTGTCGGAAACGCCCTGAAGGCTGGCGATGAGGTCATTGACGCGGGTTTTCGCGCCCTTGCGCCATTCCTTGCCCGCTTTGTCACGGACGCGCACGTCAAGGCTGGCGTTGTCGCCCATGACCGTCACGTCGCCCCAGATGACATAGTCGGCACCGGTGGCGGAAAGGGCCTTGGCGGCGCTTCCCGCGTCGCTCACGGCCCCGGCCTTGGCGAGCGCGGCGTCGGCAACGGGCTGGAAGTGCCCCTGCCAGTAGAGGCGGGAGTTCAGCATGGACGGGATGGCCTTTTCCAGATAGGTGAACCCGCTGGAACCGTTCACTTTAAAAGGCAGCACCGCGTAGCTGCGCACATCGGCGGCAAGGGCTTGCGCCACAAAAACCAGCATTGTACACAGCATCAGAGCCGTACGGAATATCAGATGCATTCGTAAACTCCTTGGAAGGATTCGCCGGTTCAGCCCGGTCGACTTTTTTTACCATACTATAGACTTCCCCGTCTCCGCAAGCGCAACGCCGGAAACGGAAAGCGCCAGAAACTCTTTATCGCGTTTTTTCTAAATAGGATAGTATGACCGACACCCCCTCCCTCCGCCGTTCTTTTCGCCTCGTCTGCAACCCGGGACAGATCCCGTCCGTCGAGGCGCTGCTTAGCGCACAAGGTTTCGTTTTCGAGCCGGAACCATTTTCTCCGCTGGCAAGGCGGCTGCTCCAGGAGCCGTTCCCGCTCGGCCGGAGCCTCGCCGCCTTCTGGGGGTACGTCTACATTCAGGACCGTTCATCCATGCTGCCCCCGCTGGCCCTCGCGCCCGGCGAAGGGGCCCGCGTGCTCGATATGTGCGCCAGCCCCGGCAGCAAGACGGGCCTGCTCGCGCAGCTTGTGGGCCGCGAGGGGCTGGTGCTCGGCAACGAACCGGCCCGCCCGCGCCTCGCGAACCTGCGCCGCAACCTCGCCGCGCTCAACCTCCTCCAAGCCGTGACCTGCTCATGGCCCGGCGAATCCCTGCCCCTGCCCGACGCCTCGTGGGACGCCGTCCTCCTCGATCCGCCCTGCTCCGGATGGGGGACCACGGACAAGAACCCGCAGGCGATCAAGCGCTGGCAGGGCGACCGCCTCAAACCCATGCTGGATCTGCAGCGCAAGCTCCTGACGGAAGCGAGCCGCCTGCTGCGCCCCGGCGGAAAGCTCGTCTATTCAACCTGCACAACCAATGTGGACGAGAACGAGGGCCAAGTCCGTTTTGCCGTTGAAGGGCTCGGCCTTGAGCCGATCCCGCTGGAGCCGTTCCCCGGCTTCGTTTTCGCCGCGCCGGAGCTCCCCGGCTGCGAAGGCACGCTCCGGGTGGACGAGGGCGCCTCCAACGCGCAGGGCTTTTATATCGCCCTGCTGCGCAAACCCGGCGACTCCGTCGCCGTGCCCAGCCTCGCCCGGGGAACGGCGGCCACGGCGGCCTACCGCGCGATCCCCCCGGCCTTCCTTGCGGAGTTCGGGCTGTCGCCCGCCCTGCTCCCTCCCGGCGATCTGGCGGTGTTCGAGGATTCCCTCCACTTCCTGCCCGCCCCGGCGCTGGCGCATCTGCCCGCCGCCGTGCGCTGGCAGGGCATGGCTCTCGGCAAGGCGTCGGCACAGGGCCTCATCCCCTCGGCGCGGCTCCGGGCTTTGCTTGATCCCGAACCTCAGCGCATTCCCCGCCTCGACGTCGACGACGTGCCCGTCCTCGAACGCCTGCTGCAAGGCGGAAGCCTTGATACGGGGTTGCCCGGCAAAGAGGCGTCCCTGTTCTGGCGCGGGCTTCCCCTCGGGCGTCTCCGACTCAAGGCCGGGCGCGCCGTGTGGAGCGATCGGTAAAAGCATATTTCAGGACTAGTAGTGGTTTGGGGAGGGGGAGGAGAAACTTTCTGGAGAAACTTTCTCCTCCCCTCCCCAATCCCCACCCCCTTCTCTTCAAAGGCTTTCGTGTTTATTGAATCCCTGTTCGCGGCATTCCGTTTTCAATGCCCCCTCCCCGCATCGCGGCTTCTCGTGCTCCCGGCCTTGCAAAAAACCTGCGGGGTCCGCTAGTATGGGGCCTCAAGGAGTGCCCCATGCTGATAGAAATACGCCGCTTCGCAACGCTGCCCCCGCACACGCCCGAAAACGACAGGCTGGACGTGGCCGAGGGAACCACGGCGGGCGAAGCCATGCACATCCTCAACATCCGATCCGCGGAAACCCTGATCCTCGTCAACGGGGTCCATGCCGGGCCGGATCGCATCCTGAACGACGGCGACAGGCTCGCCTTCGTCCCCGCCGCGGAGGTGGCCAACTCATGAATACCCCTTTGTCCTACTCCGTCACCCGCTGGAAAGACGGCGGGTGGCAGCACATCGACGACGCGGTCAGCCCCGAAGAACCCGTATACGTTTCGTGGTCCGGAAGCAGCTGCCGCCTGTGGGCGTGGCCCGACGACCTTGAACCGCTGGCGATCGGGCACGTCCTGCTCGATCGCCGGCATCTCGGCCCGGAAGCCGGCCCTTCGCCGTTCCGCATGTCCGGAAGCGTTCGCGCCGTATCCGTCCCGCCCGGCATCGACGCGAAACACGCCTTTGCCGTGGAACTCAAGCGCATGGAGAAAAAAGGGCACGATGAAACGCCCTCCATCGTCATGACGCCCGACGCCATCGTCAAACACATGGACGCCTTCCTGACGCTGGAAGGCTCCTGCCCCCTGCTCTGGGAATCCACGGGCTGCTTCCACCGCGCGGGGATGTTCGATCCCAAGACCGGAGCCTTCCTCCGCCTCGCCGAGGACATCGGGCGGCACAACTGCCTCGACCGGCTCGCGGGCTGGGCCTGCCTCAACGGCATCGATCCGGCGGAAACCGTGCTGTTCGTCTCGGCCCGCATCACATCCAGCCTCTACGCCAAGGCACGCCGGGCGGGTTTCTCGTTCCTCATCAGCCGCAGCGCCGTTACCTCCACGCCCGTGGAAATGGCCCGGCAGCAAAACAGGCTCCATCCCGCCCATCCCGTGACCGTCGTCGGCTTCTGCCGTCCCCGCGAGGAGCGGCTCACGGTCTTTGCCGGAGAAGGCAGGATCGCATGATCGGCGTGGTGCTGGCCGGAGGGCGCTCCACCCGGCTCGGGCAGGACAAGGTACGCCTGCGCTTGCCCGGCGACGGGCGGGACATGCTGGCCCGCACCGCCGATCTCCTCGCCGCGTGCACGGACGGCGTGGTCATCTCGTGCCGGGCTCCCGATGCGGGCGAAGAAACCCTAGCCCTGCCGGGCATCCGTTCCATCCCCGACGCAAAACCCGGCCTCGGGCCGCTCGGCGGAGTATGGTCCGCACTTCGGGAACTCCGGCAACCGATCCTCGTGCTCTCGTGCGATCTGCCGTTCATGGACGTGCCCACGCTGCGCCGCCTCATCGACGCCCGCGGCGCCCGCCCCCCCGAAGCGCTCATGACGACGTTCCAGCAAGCGGAAACGGGATTCATCGAAGCGCTCGTCTCCATCTACGAACCGGCCTGCCTGCCCTTTTTCGAAGAGGCCCGCGCCCGCAACCTCCGGCAGCTCAACCTCGTGATCCCCGAAAAGCTGCAATCGCGCGTCGTCTATACCCGGGCCGAGGCCCTGCCCTTCTTCAACATCAATTTCCCGGGCGAACTCGAGCAGGCCAGACGCATGGCCGAGGCCGCACGTGAACAAAGGCACAGCACGGCTTGCCACGCCAGCGAGGAGGGGATACGGTGAAGGCTTCTCCCCACCGCGCCGCCCCTTGCGGCGCACAACCACCGGGCAGTTCCATGAACGCAATCCCACCCTTCGCCCATCTGTGCGAACCCGCCGCTTCGCTGGAAGACGGCCACGGCAGGACAGTCCGCTACATCCGCCTCTCTGTTACCGACCGCTGCAACCTGCGCTGCACCTACTGCCGCAGCGGCATGGAGACGTTCATTCCCCACGAATCCGTCCTGCGCTATGAGGAGATGGAACAGCTTGTGGACATGGCGATGGACATGGGCGTGGAAAAAGTCCGGCTGACGGGCGGCGAGCCCTTCGCGCGCAAAGGATTCGCCGATTTCCTCGAACGCCTGCGGGCCGCGCACCCCGCCCTCGACATCCGCGTGACCACCAACGGGACGCTGATCGGCCCCCATATCCAAACATTGAAAGCCATAGGCCTGAACGCGGTGAACCTGTCCCTCGACACGTTCGACAGGGACAAGTTCGAGCAGATCACGGGCCGCGATCTGTTCGGCAAGGTCCGGGAAAACATGGACGCCCTTCTCGACGCGGGTATCCCCTTCAAGCTCAACGCGGTCGCCATGCGCGGCTTCAACGACGACGAGCTGCCCGCCTTTATCGACTACGCCATGCGCCACCCCATCGACGTGCGGTTCATCGAATTCATGCCGATGGGCGAAGGCACGCGCTGGTCGGACAGCTGTTTCTGGTCGGCCCCGGATATCCTTGACGCCGTCAAGGGGCTCGTCGCCGTCGCCCCAGTGGAGCAGGAGCAGCGCAACGGAGGCCCCGCCCGGCTCTATACGCTTTCAGGCCCGGACGGGCCCGGCCTCGGGCGCCTCGGCCTGATCTCTCCGCTTTCCAGCCATTTCTGCACGTCCTGTAACCGGCTCCGCATCACGTCCGACGGAGCGCTGAGGACATGCCTGTTCGACGACCGGGAATACCGGCTCCGCAACGCCTTGCGGCATCCCAAGCTCGGCATCGAAGCCGTCCGCCGCATCGTCACCCTCGCCACCCGAGACAAGCCCATCGGGGCGCGGCTCCTTGAGCGCCGCCACAACGCCGTGGCTCAGCGGCGCATGACCGCCATCGGCGGGTAGGAACGCTCTTGAGGAATTGGGGAGGGGGAGGAGAAACTTTCTCCAGAAAGTTTCTCCTCCCCCTCCCCAAACCCCACCCTCTCCTCTTCAAAGACTTTCGACTTTATCGAATCCCTGTTCGTAATCTTTCTTGAGTCTGCTTTCCTTCTGGGGAATGCGTATTTCAATGTTGAAAGGCTTCAAGCGGGACTCATATCAAGACTGCGCCCGCGAAAGGACGACTTTTCCCGCTGGCCCCGTTCAAAAAACAGCCCCCTCGTCAACCCCAAAGAACACATTTTTCTGCCACAGGAAAAGCGGTCGAGTGGGATTCGATAAAGAGAAAAGGCTTTGAAGGGAGAGGAGGGAAGGTTGGAGGGGGCGAGGGAAACGTGGGGGTGCCCCCTTCTTCAGAACGTTTCTCTCGCCCCTCAAATCTTTAAAAGGTTCCGGTGAATTATTCCCTTCGCAGCAGCAAGGGGATAAGCCGCCAAAACGCAAAGAACAGCGCGATGAGGTTGGCGGTCCACGCGGCGAGGAACGGGTGCAGGATGCCGCGCTGCCCAAGCGTCGTACCGAGGGTATACACTGCGAAGTACAGGAACGTGCACAGCAGCGCGACGGTCACGGCGATATAGATGTTGTCCTTCCACGAGACAATGGCCGTCGCCACGAAGGCCATGACCAGAATCGATGCCGCATAGGCCAGCTTGGCGTGCCACGCCGTACGGAGCGCCTCCACATTGGAACCGGAAGATTTCAACTGGCTGATGGCGTCCCCAAGCTGCCAGAGCGGCAACTGCTGCGGCTTCGTGCCCGTACTGACGAGCCGGAAGGTTTCGGGATCCTGCCTGAGCGGGAGGACGAAATCCGGCTCTTGCTCCTGCGTGAAGGTGTCGGGCGTGTAGACGCGCACATCCTGCAAGGCCCAGTGGCTGGGCTCGGCGGTGAACGTGGACGCCTGCACGATGCGCTTGATGCTCAGGCCGTCGTCGGACAGTTCATACCCGGAAAAGCCTGTGCCGTGCGCCTGGGGATCAAGCGTACCGAGCGAGACGATCCAGTCCCCATCCGTAAACCAGACATCCTTCAGCACCGTTGCCGCGAGGTTCTTCTTGCGGACCTCTTCCTGCCAGATGCGGGCGGACTCGCGTTCCCCGGCAACGCCCAGATATTCGGAGAAACCAAGCTGGACGCCGCCCCAGAAAATGCCGCAAAGGATCATGGAGCTTGCCACCACGCCGAGGGAGATGCCCCCGGCCTGCAACGCCGTCAGCTCGCGGCTGCGAGCCATGATGCACAGTTGGATGACCGTGGACAGCAGGAAGATCACCGGCAGGATCTGCGAAATCACGAGCGGCATCTTCACGACGAAGTAGGTGAGCACCATGCCCACGGACAGCCCGGCCTCGATGAAGTTGTCAAGACGCTCGAACAGGTCCGTAAGCACATACAGGCCGATGCCGACGGCAAGGGTCGGCAGCAGGATCATCGCGTTGTTCTTGGTCAGATAGCGGAAAAGCAGGCTCATGACGTCCTCCGTGTCCGCAGGTTGCGGAAGAAGGTCGCCACGTGCGGCGTTCGCTCATGCGCCGTCAGCCATAGCCCGTAGATGCCGAGGCATAGGAACAGGATGTTCGGGACCCACAACCCTATGGAGGGGGGGATGGCCCCGGACTCGCCCGTACTGAACCCAAGCGACATCAGGCTGTAATACACGAAGAACATGGCAAGGGCCAACATGAGCCCCGTCTGCCTGTGCAGCCCCTCAAAGGCCGAAGCCAGCGGCAGCACGAAGAGGGTCAGGGCGATGCACGCCACCGGATAGGCCCAGCGCTTGTGGCGCTCCACCTCCAGCTTGTTGGCGTAGTTGGCGTCCACTTTTAGCGCTTCCTCCCGCGTGATGCTGGAGAGCTTGCTCCATGACATCTCGCGGGGCCGCACATCTCCGAGATCAAGGCTCTTGAAGAGGGAATCCAGCGGCAGCCGCACTTTGTATTCGTCGAAGGCCAGCACCGAGGACCCCTTCTTATCCGTGGTGTAGATCTTGCCGTCCTCAAGCAGGAATACCAGCTCGCCGCGCTCGGTATCGGTATCGAAGCGCCCTTCCGGGGCGAGGATGGTCATGTGGCGCTCAGGGTGCGAACGGTCGTCCACCAGAACCTGCGACATATCCCCGTCACCGGGGTTCACCTGCCGGGCGAAAAGCACCAGATTGGGGAAGTCCGTATTGAAGACGCCGGGCTGCACCACGACACGGGCGCGTGTATTGGCGATTTCAAGGATCGTTTCCCGGAAATGCCCCATGCCCCACGCCAGCCAATGCAGGGATACCCAGAGCGTCAGCAACATGCAGATCACACTGAACAGGAGCGGCGCGGGAAGCATCTGATAGATGTTGATGCCCCCCGCACGCAGGGCGACCAGCTCGCGGTCCGTGCTCATGCGCAGGAAGGTCAGGAAGACGCTGAGCATACAGGCGATGGGAATCACCAGCATGAGGAACAGCGGGGTCATATAGCCGAACAGCAGAACGGTATCCAAGATGCCGAGATCCAGCCCCAGAAACAGTTCCCGCATCTGCACCGCCCGGCTGATGAGGATGAGCGTCAGCAGCACCCCCACGGCGAGAACGAACAGGTTGGCGATTTCTTTAAATATCTGTCTCTGAAGAAGCGAAGGCATCGGGCAACGTCCTGTAGGGGAACAAAGTTAGCGTTTGCACGGGGCGGAAGGCTCCTGTCCTGTTTCGGAAAAAAGGCGGGCAAGCTGGGCCGCATCCAGCGGCGTCAGATTGAAGCGCATACCCGCTTCGTCAAGCAGGGAGGAAAGCGGCGCATCCGGGCGGCGGCAGCGTTCTTCCTGCACATATTCCAAAGCGCGGCGGACCAGTTCGCCGTGTTCGATGAGCGTCATGTGATACCTCCGTGATTAGAACGCGGCGCTATCACCGGGCTTCATGGAGACCAGGCGGACATCTGGAGCCACGGAAGCGAGATGCGACGCAAAGGCCGAGGTGTCCTTCGCAAGGACCGGGAATGTCCCCCAGTGCATGGGGATCACGGCCTTGGGCTTGAGCAGACGCGCGGCATGGGCGGCCTGCAACCCGTCCATCGTGAAGAAGCCGCCCACGGGCAGCAGCGCCAGATCCAGCGGATACAGCGAACCTATCAGCTCCATCGAGGAGAAGAGGCCGGTATCGCCCGCGTGATAGAAGGTAAAGCCGTCCGGCATGGTCACGACGTACCCTGCGGGGGCCCCGGATTCCGAAGTATGGAACGCCTGCGTCATGGTGACCCGGACGCCCTTCACTTCGATGGTGCCCCCGATATTGAAGCCGATCCCGGCGGGAATGCTGGCTTGCGGCATCCCGGCGTCGATCAGGCGTTCGGCCGTGCCGACGATGCAGCCGCAGGTTGCGCCGCTGCTTTTGCAGATCGCCACGGCGTCACCCGTATGATCGCCGTGATCATGGGTGACGAGCACCAAATCCGGCTTCCCGGCCTCATTCCACGTCACGGGGCAGGAAGGGTTATGCGTGAAGAAGGGATCTATGAAAACAGTCACGTCGCCGCAAGAAACCTTAAAATTGGAATGACCGTACCAAGTAACGGAAACGCTCATGGAATACTCCTTAAGATAAAGAAAAAGAAGGGGAAGCGTAACAAACGGATGGACACAAAAACACGGCTCCGACACCAAACGAGCCGCAGCACGCTCCCGGTACCGGAGCATACAGCTTGACAGGACGCGGCACAAGAGCTAGCTTCCCAACTCTGTAGTGTCCCCACCCGGGGAAACTCCGCGCCCGTAGCTCAGTCGGATAGAGCGTTAGCCTCCGGAGCTAAAGGCCGTGCGTTCGAATCGCGCCGGGCGCACCAGAATGGAATCAAGGACTTGGATGTAAAAATCTGAGTCCTTTTTTCATGGCTGAAAAAACATTTTTGGTCCTCTTTTCAATTTGTTCTTTGTCAATAACAGTTCTAAAAATATTCGCTTACTGCGCAGAATCATACCTGAAATGGCGGATATGAGTTCAGAACCCCCAAAAAGTCTATCTATTTTATTCCTGATGAGACATCGAGGTGACTAATACAGCTATAAGCACAAGGTTGCTTTTAGACGCTATATTCAGGATAATAAATACTTCTAGATTTTAGAATGTTATACTCCCATTACAGACAGGCAAAAAATAAGGAAATACCCTATTCCTATTGTTCTCTTTCGAGAACAGCAGCCTGTCCAGTTCGGCATGTATGGTGCATCTCCAATATACTTGACATGCTCAACCAAACTCAGTTGTATTTAATGATAACGAGGAATTTTATGGCAACCCTTTTTGTTAACGGTAGTGCCGGCTCTATCGGCTCCTGTTATGTCCTTGACCGTTGTGCTATCGGGAATATGGTTATCAATTTGGGCAAGCTCATCTATTTCGGTAATCCTCGACATATTTTTGTACACGATGGTATTGCAACGCAGAGCTTGTAGCGCATCTGCTCAAAACTTAGTGGAACGAGTTGGGGCTGACAAAAAAACTATCTTTCGTTTCTACATATTTCCATGTACGAGGTATTCACTCGACACTCCGGTCTTTACGGAAACACGCAGTATACACTCACCTAACAGCCCCTATCCCGTTTCAAAAGCATCCAGTGACCATTTTGTTCCAGCTTTCCAGGAGAAACCTATGGCTTTCCTACACTCATCACTAACAGTTCGAATAACTATGGACCGCGTCAGTTTCGTGGAAAGCTTATTCCACTGTTACGCTCAATGCGCTGGCCCGCAAGAGGCTACCGCATATGAAATCGGTTCCATTATTCGCGACAGGCTTCATGTAAAGGAGAGTTATCACACTGTTCAACGCGTGCTTGAAGTGGATTGGGAGAGCCAAACCTAAAACACCGCTGGCAACTCCGAGCGCACCAACCTTCAGGTCGTTCACGGCATCTGCGACGTGATAGATTCTGTACGCCCTCTGATGAAGAAGGCGCTTACATCGGCCTGATCAATTTGTGGTGGATCGTCTAGACACGATTTCCGCTATGCGATCGATTTAGGAATTTGTCTTCAAAACTTGGCTGGTTCCCCATATACATACCTTTGAGGAAGGCCTGAGGAAAAGCGGCTTATGACATCTTGACAACGGGTCTTCGGTAAAGAATGTTCAGAGCGGCAATTACCTTAGCTGGATCTAGACCAACTACAGGAGACGATAAGAACCAACTGTGATCAGGCCTACTCATCGAACAGAAGCGGACGAGTGAAATGTTTTCCGTCCTTTGGAGGCGTCTTGTCATTAAAGGTGACCAGAGGATAATGTAGTTTCTCGAAAAGATATTTCGTTGGCTATCGATTCTGGGACAGAATTGCCCCCTTTGGCGTTGAGCGTCAACAAGCAGCTTTTGTCCATCTACAGCAAACCGATGATTTATTATCCTCTGTCTGTGCTCAAACTGATGGCATCCGTAAGGTTGCCATTATTACAACTTCATCGGTTATCATGTGGGCGCACATGAGTGCTACAGCATGTTAATTTTGACAAGAAAATGTATGTCCATTCTCTGAACGGAAAAGCCACAATATTCTAAGACCAGCTATGCCATGACCAGGATCTGTTTCTACATCAGAATACTATAGACATAAAACTCTCGAATTCTCCTTCCACACGCAGCGAACTGGACATTATGAATCTAAACGAGGCCTATCTTGAAGTGGATAAATTGCATGTAGGACTATTGGGGTGTAGGATAGTTGGCGAGATACAGGCACACGATTCTCTTATAGCGGCGAAAAGTATTATATAGCCCATCGAAATTCTACGCAAAAAATTAAAGATATGAAAGCTAGTTCAATACCCTGTTCATACAGTAGGAAATACCGCACTACTGTTATTTTTGTCATACTCTCTTTTCTATATTTGCTCTTCTCAATCTTTTTAATAAATTTTTTACAATCTAATTGAGTAGATATAATCTATGGAAATTATATTAAAAAAAAATAATAGGCAACCTTTTTTTTCTTTAATACTAGCAACAGTAGATAGAGAAAAAGAAGTTATATGCTATTTAGAGTCGTTGTCTGTACAGACATTTCGAGATTTCGAATTAATTGTTATTGATCAAAATCCGACAGATTTTCTTGTCCCTCATTTAGAATCTTTTCAGCAAAAAACTGGTATCGTTGTAAAACGAATCATATCAGAGCGTGGACTTTCTCGTGCAAGAAACATTGGGTTAAAAAAAATTCAAGGTGAATGGGTTGCTTTTCCTGATGATGATTGTTTGTATCCACAAAATATTTTACAGAAAATAAAAGAAACTATAGAAGAACATCCCAACATTGATGGCCTTTCAATATTGGTTACCGATGAACAAGGAAATTATTCCGCTGGTGGCTATATGGGAAAAAGAATCTCAAAAGTGACTCGATCTAATGTATGGAAAAGCGGCGTATCTTGTTCGCTTTTCTTTAAAGTTAACGCCCCTGGAAATATATTTTTTGATGAAAATTTTGGCGTTGGAACTGAGCTTGGGTTTGGCTCTGGTGAAGAAACGGACTTAATTCTACGCTTATTATCTATTAGAAATATACTATATTATCCTTTGATTAGAGTGTATCATCCTGTATATAATGGGCCATGGAAGGCTTCTAGAGCATGGACATATGGATGTGGATTTGGTGGAGTTTTAAGAAAGCATCAATATAATTGGTTTACTCCTTTCTATTATGCAGGATTTCAGGTTGCTAGATGTTTACAGTTTCTAATGACCTTGAAATGGAAGCGAAGCCTTTATCATTTATGCATGGCCGCAGGAAGATTGTATGGATACTGCACATACCCTTTCAGAAGATCATTTCATTAATTTTCAACTATATGAATTAAACATTAAAAGACTATTAAGCGTTGACAATTAATACAAATCGGTAGCAATAACTTTAGGAAATTTTAATATAAATCTGTTTATGGGAGGAGTCACAACTTTAAGTTTAAGAACAACAGAAAGTTAGAAAAGTAAGGGCGTTTCTGTTCTTTCAAAAGGTTAGGACCTTGAATTATCGGCTTGCACATCTCATATTAACTATTTAATAAGGCTATACATATGTTATTTAACCCTTTTGTTTTTATAAATATTGTGATAAAAAACAGAGCATTATTGAGACAGCTTGTTCTAAGGAATATCAGCTTGCGTTATAAAGGCTCATTATTAGGATTTTTATGGACATTCTTGATGCCTCTAATCATGCTTTCAGTATACACATTTATATTTAGTGTTGTCTTTAAATCACGCTGGAATATTGATACTGGAGATACACGCGGAGCTTTTGCAATCATCATGTTCTGTGGAATGTCTATGTATAATATGTTTTCTGAAAGCATTAGTACAAGCTGTTCTGCTATTATAGGAAATCCCAATTTTGTAAAGAAAGTGATATTTCCTTTAGAGTTACTACCATTAACACAAACTATATCCAGCTTCATTATTGGAACCGTGTGGTTTTTACTTGTTTTTTTAGGAACTATATTTATTTTTGGTAAAGTTGGATTTACAATGCTTTTATTACCATTAACCCTATTACCTCTTTTTTTATTTAGTCTCGGTTTTTCTTATTTTGTTGCTTCCATAAGTGTATATATACGTGACACTCAGTATATTGTCGGTGTTGTATTACAAGTTCTTTTTTTCATGACACCTGTCTTTTATCCAATCCAGGCTGTCCCAGAAAAATTTCGATTTATATTACAACTTAATCCATTAGCAATATTAATTGAGCAGTCCAGAAATGTTTTTCTTTTTGGGAATTATCCTGATTGGTCTCAACTTGGTGTTGCATTTTTGATGAGTTACATTGTTTTCCAGTTAGGTTTTATTTGGTTTATAAAAACCAGAAAAGGATTTGCCGATGTCCTCTAACGATATTGTATTGCGTGTTGAAAATCTTTCGAAATGTTTTGAGATATATGAGAAGCCAATTCATCGGTTGATGCAAACTCTTTGTGCAGGGAAAAAGCAATACTATAAAGAATTCTGGGCACTACGAGATATAAATTTTGAAATGCTCCGAGGAGAATGTGTAGGAATCATTGGACGCAATGGAGCAGGAAAAAGTACACTACTACAGATAATAACAGGAACGCTTGCGCAAACAACAGGAACTGTGTTGACTAAAGGACGCATTGCGGCCCTGCTTGAGCTCGGAAGCGGGTTCAATCCGGAATTCACCGGTCGAGAAAATGTTTATTTGAATGGAACTATTCTTGGTCTTACAGAACGAGATATTGATGAGCGTCTCGACGACATCTTGGCCTTTGCTGATATTGGCGACTTCATTGATCAACCTGTAAAGAATTATTCCAGTGGTATGATGGCGCGCATTACCTTCGCTGTGAATGCGCATATCGACGCGGACATTTTGATCGTTGATGAAACGTTATCGGTCGGGGATATTTTTTTTCAGCAAAAATGCGCCTTACATCTAAAAAAACTGATGGACTGTGGAACGACACTTTTATTTGTATCCCATAGCACCGCTGCTGTACGCGAATTATGCAGCAAAGCCCTGTACCTTGACTCTGGCAAAATGGTTACTTTTACAGATTCTGCTTCTGCTATCGCTTTATACTTGAAAGAAGTGAGTCGGCCATTATACGAAAAAAACATGGACTCAACTGAAACCAATGAAGAAAAACAAAATTCAATTATAGAATCTTCTCCCATCTCTTCAGGCGAACAGGAATGCGATGTCTCATTTGATGTAGACGCTAAATTTCATCCCTCTACTTTTTTTGAATCTCGAAATATTGGTCTTCGTTATGGAACGAAACGCGCGATCATTTGCGGCATTGAGGTGCTTAATGGAGAGGAGCTTCCTCAAGAATCATTCCTGACAGGTGAAATTATCCTTTTTCGAATGCATGTCCAAACGTATGCGTTTATACAATCATGCTGTTTTAATATTAAAATTTTAACGACAAACGGTATTGCTGTGGTTCATTTTTCTTCCTTCGAACGTGGGATGGATATTGATTTAAAATCTAATCAAAACGTCATTGTTGATTTTCGCCTTAAAAACCGTTTTGGTGGCGGGCGATCATTCATTGTGCACGGCGGACTGACGTCTATTCCTACTAAAATTATTGGCGAGCATGAAGTTTTAGATTGCATTGAAAGCTGCAATATTTTTTCATCTATTAACCGTAAAGAATATCCTATTTGGGATATTGTCGATCTTCCATCTGATATTACAATCCATTCAACGGTAACAAAAAAATGATACTAATTAGAATCAGACTTATTATATCATTTTTTGATAAAATCAGAAATAAAATAAATTATACACTAATTAGCAAAATAAGGTAGTTATTCATGTTTTTAAAAGAAAATATTAAAGAATTGACTCAAAAAAATACTATTATCGATGATCTCTATGTTCAAATAAGCAATTCTCAGGACATTGGTAACGGAAAAAATCGTTTGGATTATTTAACGGAATGTATTCGTGGAAAGAGATTACTACATATAGGTTGTTGTGATCATCGGTCCTTGATTGATGTAAAGATAGCCAATGGGACATGGTTGCACGGTATTTTTCTGCAAGAGGCGGCCATATGTTTTGGTATCGATATCGATGAAGATGCAATTGCATACCTTTCTGAAAAAAATTATAAAAACCTTTATGCCGCTGATATAATGCATGATCTTCCAAAAGAGATCAAACAGGAACATTTTGACATTATCGTTCTCGGAGAAATATTAGAGCACTTAGATGCTCCGGCGATGTTTTTAAAAAAATTGCATTCCTATTTTGACTATCAATATGAATTAATTGTTACAGTACCGAACGCTTTTTGTTTAGAAAATTTTAAAAACTGCATTAATCATTTTGAAAGAATAAATTCTGATCATCGTTTTTGGTTTACACCTTATACCATTAGCAAAACGCTTGCTAATGGAGGTTATATACCGAATCAAATTATTTATACGTATCGTGGAAATCCAGAATGGTACGGGGCACATAATCCAATTGAAAAAGAGCTTTACAAAAATTATCCCGCTACTAGGGATGTACTTGTTGCTAAGGGAACATCACAGCCTATAGAAGATACTGTAGAAAAAACATCACAGTTTAATTCTATCACTGTTGAAGATATGGAAAAAATATTTGTCGAGTCATCAGAGGAAAAAAAAGCACTTGTTAGAAATGCCCTAGTAGAGCTCGCAGGAAGCACAAACATCCCAGAATACGATAAAAATATCACCGAGTTATTAATAAAAATACGTTATTTGTATGAAAAAAACTCAAAGGATGTCAAAGAAGAAAAACCATTTTTTTCGGTCGTTACCCCCGTATTTCGGACAGAAAAATATTTGCCCACTTGCCTTAATTCTCTACTGGATCAGTCATATAAAAATTTTGAAGTTATCATAGTCAACGATGCTTCTGATGGGCCAGTAGAAGATATTCTAGCACAATATACAGGGCTCTTGAACATCAAATATTGGAAGCAAGAGCATAATTCTAGCCTGTTACAGGCTAGAAAAAAAGGATTAGAACTGGCTAGAGGAGAGTATGTAGTTCCTCTAGACTCTGACGATACTGTTGAGCCACTTTTGCTTGAAAAATATTATGAAGCCATAGAACAAGCCAAGATCAAGCCGGATTGGTTAAGTTGCCATGTTCAACGATGTACATCAGCTGGGGAAATCCTTTATTGGCATAATTACAAGCCTGGTATTTATTCCGGCGATATTGTGTTGAAAGATGTTCTTGAAAATAAAATATTGTGGAATATGTGCGGAAAATGCTTACTCCGCAGCTTATATCTTCAAGTAATAGAATTATTAGATATTAATAATTTATACATCAATGCTGCTGAAGATAAAATGCAATTCATTCCATTTGCATTCTTTGCTAAAAAATACCATTCTTTGGATTACATAGGTTATAAATATATATTACATACTACATCATTGACGGCAGACATTCTATCACCTGAGAGGTGGAGTAAATTTTTTTCAGAATCAAAAATTGTCGAGAAACGCCTGATTGATTTTTTCCATCACCATCATGCACCTCAATCTTTCCAAGATAGTCTGCGTCAACTTTCTTTTTCGACCATAAATTGGGCTATGTCGCAAATCGATGGACTCAAAGGTAATGAGTACGCTACGTATCTAAACAGACTTGCTGATAGTTTTGATCATGCGCTCTTATTTGGCAAGCTATTTGACAAATATATTCATCATATACAAGATATTGACTTTTCCTCCGTTAACTTTCCCGTAAAAAAAATTGCAAAAATTAATACAATAGGAATTATTAATGGAATAATGCGCTACGGCGGTGCTGAACGTGCGACGGCACTGCTTCTTTCAAAATTTGTGACAATGGGATATCGTTGTATTTTATTAACAAATGAACCAGAACAACAGGAGGATTTCACCTATCCATCTTCTGTTGTACGTAAGGTGTTGCCTACTGGCCCCGCATCAGAACGTTATCGAGCTATAGGGAAAATTCTGAATGACGAAAATGTAGACTGCGTTTTATTGCCAGATCATACATCTTATTTCTTTTGCATGGATATTCTTGCTTGTAAAGATTCTGGTGTAAAGACCATTGTAATAGAACATAACTCCTTTTTCTATCCTTTATATACAGCGTCAAGAAACTACTTAGGAAGACTTCCATTCTATAAAATAGCAGATGTCATCACCTGCCTTTCTCCATGTAATGAAGTTTGGTGGCGTGCAGCAGGTTTTAACCATATATTTTATTTACCCAATCTACTTACTCTTAACTTAAAATCTGAACATTTTGCTAATTTGGGCAGCCATGAAATCGTTTTTTCAGGCCGTCTTTGTACCATTAAAGGCATAGATTACGTTGTTCAAATGATGCGGCACCTTGTCACGATAGTTCCGGACGCTGTACTGAACGCGCTTGGCCGTTTCGAATCTGAACAGTTGAAAGAAGAAACACAACGAATGGTGAAACAGTACGGCCTTGAAAAACATATCCGTTTTCATGGGCATGTGTTAGATATTATGCCCTTCTATTTGCGCTCTTCAATTCACGTTATGTGTTCACAAGTTGAGGGTGCTCCTATGGTTTTATTCGAGGCGAAAGCATGTAGAATGCCAAGTGTCATTTTTTCTATGCCCTATGTCGATGGAACGACACCAGAAGAAGGCTGCCTTTCCGTTCCACAAGGCGATGTTCAAGGTATGGCGCAAACTATCGCGGAACTTTGGGCACATCCAGAAAAGCATCAGGCTCTGGCGCAAAAGGCTCTTGCGAGCTTGGAAAAATTTTCGGACATATCCATTATTAACAGATGGAAAACATTGCTGGAATGTATTGAAAAAGGTGAAATTCCGCAAATTGATGTTTCCATTGAGCCCGCCGTCATGCTCCGAGATACCATGAACGAATTACAGCAAGTCATGCGGCATATTCAGCCGAAATTGGCACGCAATGAACAACAGGAAGGGCATATCCAATATCTTTCTTCAGAACTTACCAAGATAACAGGACATGCCCAGTATCTTTCGTCCACACTTCTCCCTTATGAACAGTCTCGTTATTACCGTTGTTGTCGCATTATTCACGATAAATTTTCTTTGGGAATTTCGTTAGCTAAACGCCTCTGTTCAGCGATTCGCAATCTTTGTAAAACAGGAAAGCAGCATGGCTAAAAAATTGCAGCTCCTTTTCGTCATAAACCAGTTCTTTAAAGGTGGAGCAGAGAAGGCACTTTTGGCGATATTAAAAATGTTGCCTGAAAATCTTTTCGACATAGATTTAGTTGTTTACGATCAACAAACCCATATCGACGCCATCTCCCTTGAAGGGGATATTCCCGAGTTCATTTCAAAATGCGTGATACATACCGCGCCAGCAAAAAGTGCAGCGGGGTTTCTTCAGCGTCTAAAGAAACGCTTTTTGTTTATTTACGCAGGAATGGAACGCTATCACCCTGATGTAGTTCGCTTTGTGCAGCGTAAGGAATACGATCTCGCTATATCTTATGGGGAATGGTTTCCTACGGATTTAGTGATGTGTTGTGCCAATACTCGCCGCAGAGCGGTGTGGTTGCATGGAGATCCTGCGCAATCGGTACTTACTAATCTAGATACACTGTTTCGTTACGATGCCAAGACCGATTTTTATATCTGCGTCTCCGATCCATTCCGCGATGCATTAGTGCAGTCATTTCCCTTTATAAAGACACGAGCAGTTGTTGTACATAATCCTGTTTTACTAGAAGATATTATCCACAAGGCTGAAGTCGAATATACTGAAAGCGATGTTGATGCACCTGTACTGTTAAGTGTAGGAAATTTTAGGCCTGAAAAAAATTACCTCCGGGCTGTGGAGGCGGCGGCGCTGCTTAAGAAGCGCGGGGTACGTTTTTATTGGCATATCATCGGTGCTTTTTCTCATGAAGCCACGGTTGAAGACGTGAAGTCCGCCATCAAACGCCACAGTTTGGAAAAAGAAGTGAAGATACTGGGTAAGAGGGATAATCCTTATTGCCACATGAAGCATGCAACTTTGTTTGTTTCGACATCCGATCACGAATCTTGGTCCATAGTCATAACAGAGGCCAAGGCATTGAAGACGCCTGTAGTTGCTACTCGAACCGTTGGCGCGAGTTCGCAGATTCTGGACGGGGTAAACGGTATTTTGACAGATTTCTCTGGTGAGTCGCTAGCAGACGCAATTGAAAGATTGCTCCTCAACCAAACTACACTTCAGGATATGAAGAAGAGGCTTGCCTTTTGGAAAACTCCAGATCCCACGCAAAAGATAAGCGAATTGGCCAAGGCCTCCAGCATGCCGCCGACGGACTTGCTGTATGTCATAGATGATGTCAACTATGTCGGAGGGGCACATGTGGCGACGGCACGTCAGGCCATCGCTTTAGCCGAGCAAGGAAAATGTGTGACCGTCTTTTCCGGCTCTCCGCCAACAATTGCTGCAAGAAACCGTTTCGCTCCCGTTCCCATCTGGGATTTATATTCCGATCAGTTGAGCGAACTACTCGCCCGCCCTTTGCTAGGATGTCTTGGAGATCGAAAGTATACGCTGAAAGAAAAATGGTTAAAACTTCGAACTAGCCTTGGGCGTCGCTTGGGACTGCACCAACCTATCGGAACATCAAGCGAACAAAACGCATTACTGGAAGAGTTCAATAAAGCCTCCGTATTGTGCGTTATGTCAGAAGGCTCACGTTTTCGTGAACTCGCTGCGCAAAGTACTGCAAAATATAAGGTCCAATGGGTTCATACGAATTATGCCGTGTGGAGCAGGTTGACCGATCAGACGATTGCATTGACCAGAAATGACGGAACGCTGTACAGCCATTTCGATCTGATAGTCTTCATCTCCGAATCGAGCCTACAAGGCTTCAAAACCATATGGCCATCTGTGGAGACGCAAATGGCGGTTGCGCGCAATCTGATGAAAAGCCCCCGCTACGAAGAACTACCGCACTATGTACAAAGCGAGACGCCTCGAATTATCACTGTCGCTCGGCTAGAAAAGGAAAAAGATATTCCGCGGATGATTCGCATCGCGAAACGCCTGCAAAACGAGGGAATCCCTTTTATCTGGAACGTAGTGGGAACAAGCCCTACCCTAGAAGATCTTCGACAATCCGCTGATCGCGAAGGTCTTTCGAGATGCTTTATTCTCTTGGGTAATATAGAGGATCCGTTTCCCCTTATTCGCGAGTCTGAACTATTTGCCCTTTTTTCTCATTATGAGGGCCTTCCCAACACCATTTTTGAGGCATTCATGCTGGGAACGCCGGTCATAGCCACATATGCAGCGGGAGGCGAACAGATTGAGGATGGCGTAAACGGCATCCTCGTGGAGGATGACGAGGACAAAATATATGGTGCGCTTTCAACCTTATTACAAAATCCAAATAAAATAGCTCGATTGCGCTCATCACTAGCTTCGTATCGCTACGACAACGATGCAGTTCTTGAACACGTAAAAACACTTTTTTTTCCCAAGGAGGTATGAAAATGACTCCGCCCAGCATTATACATTTCTGTTGGTTCGGAGAGAATCCTCAAAGCTTACTTATCAAGCGTTGTTTGGCATCATGGACGCGTTATGCACCAGAATTTCGCATCATGGAATGGAACGAACAGACATGCGACATGAACTGCTGTGCATTTGTGAAAAAAGCTGCGGAGACTAGGCAATGGGCCTTTGTCTCAGATTATTTTCGGATCAAAGCATTGACGGAATACGGGGGCGTATATCTCGACACAGACATGGAGCTAAAAGCCCCTCTGTCACCTTGGTGCCGCGGTCATTTTTGTGCTGCTTTTGAGCTTCCGCATATCGTTCACGCTGGATTCTTATATACCCTGCCCAACGAGCCCATAATGAGAGATTTAAAACAATGGTATGAAGTTCAACAACCAGATAGTAACGGAAGAATTGCATTTACAGCGATTCCTAAATTACTGACAGAACGAATAAAAGAGTATTACCCGTCTGTAAAGCTAAATGGAATAGAACAAACTACAGCAGATGGAGCTACTCTGTATTCTGCTAATATGTTTACTATAGACATTTCAGATGGGTGTTGCATCGCAGAACATCACTATGAAGGTTCGTGGAAGGCAAATAATGAATATGGAAACGAGTATCACACAAAAGTTTGCGAGACATTCAGAATCCTTTCCTTGGCACAGTCGAAATCCACACTGTTAAGAAACACCCCTGTCGATGCCGTCATGGAGTGTTATCCGTTGCAGGCAGTCTGCTCAGGGCTGTTAAGATATGCAGCAAAGCACTGGCTTCCTAGATATTGGTATACATGGCTGCAGTGGCTGCTCAAAAGAAAGCCAATTTCAAATAAAGAATGATATTATAAAAGAAAAAACTGAGACAGAAGTTAAAAAATACATATCTACTCCGAAAGAATTTTTCAATATATTTTAACCATAAATTTCCACACAAAAATTTTACATAGCATGTATCATTGGAATAAATTTTGTATATCGATTCTCTATTTAGGTCCATTAATTTAAATATAGAAATACATTTTCCACCAAGTGTGCACTATAAAAAAACATGTTCTAATATCATTACTCTTTTTTGATCCCCTTCTTGTGGTTCATATCCTAATTTTTACCTTTCACACCTGCTACATATAGGTGAACTTTACATTGCTTTACATTAGCCATGAGCGCTTCCTAAACAAGATCATCAATTAACATTTCAAAAAAATTTTCCAGATGCTTTTGTCAGGACAACAGATAAAATCAGATGGGTGTTGCCCCTACCACCAAAATCAGTCAGAAGTTCTCGCCAAGGTACACCAGTGCGTATAATGCCAAAAACCACGCTGATAAATTTGCAGTTATCACATGCTATTCCCCTCCAACTTTACTTCCGGCCTGGCAGATACGAGGCAAGCTCCTCGCGAGCCTCGTCGGAATATCATGCCGGCTGTGTGTTGATGCCATCATATCTCACATCTTGAGGTGGGAGGACCCCATAAAGTTTAAGTCTAAACTATATTGTGACTACACTGCCTACGCAAGCAACGCTTCAACAGGGCAATACACCTTGCCACCCCGCCGGGTCGTGAATTCCTTCTTCCCTTCATCGATCAGGGAGGTATCGCTCGCTAGGGTCAGGACTCGTTATTTTAAAGGGAAGGAAAACAGGGTATGCAGGAGGCACGGAGGTTCCCATGCGTACCCTGTTTTATCTTTCCGAAAGTCAGTTGGAGCGTATCAAACCGTTCTTTCCCCCCCGTGTGGATGACAGGCGTGTCGTCAGCGGCATCATCTACGTCATCAAGCACGGACTTCAGTGGAAAGATGCACCTGATGAGTACGGCCCCCACAAAACGCTGTACAATCGCTTTGTCAGGTGGAGCAAGTTCGGTGTTTTTAATAAAATTTTCATTGAGTTGGCAAATAAAACACCTTTTGATGGCTCCCTGATGATCGACTCCACCCATCTCAAGGCTCACCGCACGGCGGCAAGCCTGCTCAAAAAGGGGATTCTCCACGTCTTATAGAACGAACAAAAGGTGGCCTGAATTCCAAACTCCATATTGTTTGTGACGGGCATGGGCGTCCTGTCCTGCTTTTGCTGACTGAAGGACAGGCCAGCGACTACAAGGGTGCAGCCATCCTCCAGCATCTCCTCCCCGATAACAGTACGTTTCTGGCAGACGGAGGCTACGACGCAACGTGGTTGCGTGAATCGCTGAAAGCCAGAGGGATGACAGTCTGCATGCCACCCCGAAAAACTGGAAATGAAGTATTTCCCTTTGACAACACGCTGTATAAGCAACGACATCTTATTGAAAACGTATTCAGCAGGCTGAAGGACTGGCGACGTATCGCGACCCGGTATGACCGCTGTGCCCATACCTTTTTCTCAGCCATCTGCCTTGCTGTTACCGTTATCTTTTATCTTAATTAATGAGTCCTGAACCTAAAAAACAACCGCCCCTCGTCAACTCCCCCCGTCTATTCTTCCTTCAACTGTCTCCCCATAAGGGCCTGTACCGCCTCGCGGGGCGCGAACCCCTCATACAAGACGCTGTACATCGTGCCGGTCACGGGCATGTCCACGCCGAGGCGCTGCGCCAGCCGGTGCACGGCCTGCGTGGTCTTGACCCCTTCGGCCACCATGCACATGGATGAGGCGATGTCTTCCAGGCTCTCACCGGCCCCGAGGCGCAGCCCGACCTGACGGTTGCGGGACAGATCGCCCGAACAGGTGAGCATGAGGTCCCCGAGCCCGGAAAGCCCCATGAAGGTCGATGCCCGCGCCCCAAGCGCCACACCGAGACGGCTGGTTTCCGCAAGGCCCCGCGTGACCAGCGCCGCCCGGGCATTCAGCCCGAAGCCGAGGCCGTCGCTGAGGCCCGCAGCGATGGCAATGACGTTCTTGATCGCCCCGCCAAGCTCCACGCCCGGCACGTCCGTACTCGAATAGGAGCGGAACCACGGCGTGGCGAACACTTCCCTCAGCCGTGCCCCAAGCCGTTCGTCGCGGCAGCCGAGCACCACCGCCGTGGGCTTGCAGGTCGCCACCTCAAGGGCAAACGACGGCCCGGAAAGGACGGCGTATCGGTCCACGAATCCGGGCAGCTCTTCCCGGACCATGCGCTCCACCGTAACCAGCTCGGAAACTTCGATCCCTTTTGCCGTATTGACAAGAACGCAGTCCGGGGGCACAACGCCCGCCAACCGGCGAAGCGTCCCCCGCATGGCTTGGCAAGGGACCGACAGGACCAGAATGGAGACGCCCGCCAGCACTTCCGCCTGTTCCGGACCGCCCGTATCCCCGGCAACAGCCCGGATGCCCGGATGCAGCGGTACGCCCCGCAGGTAACGCGGGTTCTCATGATGCGCGTTGATGTGCGCGGCCTGTTCCGTATCCCGTAACAGCAGTGCCACCGAATGCCCGGCATGGGCCAACAGATGGGCCAGCGCCGTACCCCAGCTTCCGCCCCCGAGAACCGCTATCGAAGTTTTGCCTGACATACACTCTCCCGTGGAAAAATCGGTGGAAAACCGCCGGAACGGGCCGTTTGCTCCGGCTTGCGGCCCGGGCGGATTCAACATACAATGCCCGTTATCGTTTCCTAAAATCATCCTATGAGGCTTTTACCATGTATCGCAATACAAAAAACGTTCCTTACTATGTGTTCGGGCGGGGATCTCTGGCTCAGCTCGGCGACTTGCTGAAACCCCGCCGCGAAGCCGTGGACGGTCCGGTCGTCTATTTCGTCGACCACTTCTTCCGCGATCATGAACTGATCGGCCGTCTGCCCATGGAAAAGGGCGACCAGCTCCATTTCGTCGACTCCAGTTCCGAGCCGGAAGTCACCCGCATCGACGCCTTCAAGGAAGCCGTATCCGCCGCCGACAGCCGCACCCCCTGCTGCGTCGTGGGCATCGGCGGAGGGAACGCCCTCGACACCGCCAAGGCCGTCGCCAACCTGCTCACCAACCCCGGCAAGGCCGAAGACTATCAGGGATGGGAACTCGTCAAGAGTCCCGCCGTCTACAAGATCGGCATCCCGACCCTTTCCGGCACGGGCTCCGAGTGCTCCCGCACCTGTGTCCTTACCAACATCCCCAAAAATCTCAAACTGGGCATGAACAGCGACTACACGGTCTATGATCAGCTCCTGCTCGATCCCGACCTGCTCGCCACCGTTCCCCGCGACCAGTATTTCTACACCGGCATCGATACCTTCATGCACTGCGTCGAATCGCTTCAGGGCAGCTACCGCAACGCCATCATCGACGCCTTCTCCGTACGCGCCGTGCAGCTCTGCGAGGAAATTTTCCTCTCCGACGACATGATGAGCGAAGAAAACCGCGAAAAGATGATGATCGCCTCCTACATCGGCGGCATGGCCGCCGGGAACGTGGGCGTCATCCATCCCTTCTCCGCCGGGCTCGGCGTCGTCCTGCATGTGGCCCACGGCCTCGGCAACTGCCTCGCCCTGAACGTCCTTGGGGACATCTACCCCAAAGAATACAAGCAGTTCCGCACCATGATCGAACGGCAGGGCGTCAACCTGCCCACCGGCATCTGCAAGGATCTCACCGAAGAGCAGTACGAAGGCCTCTATCGCGGCTGCATCGTCCACGAAAAGCCCCTCACCAACGCCCTCGGCCCCGACTTCAAGCAAATCCTCACCAGGGAAAACCTCATCGAACGCTACAAGAGCATCTAGCGGGAGCGCCCCCGGCGGGCTTGCCCCCGCGAGGGACCATGCGGCCCCTTGACCCGCTAAGCGGGGAGACGGAGGCCCCTCCGCAGCGCCAATTGTCCCGAGAAACATAAGGGAACCCGAAGCGGCTATACCGTTTCGGGTTCCGCACTGGGCAATCAGAGACAGGACATCTTATGGACATCAAAGTCAATTTCAGCGGACGTGCGATCAAGTACACCGAAGACGAGATCGCTGTGGTCGTGGAAGCCATGCGGAACGCGGAACCGCTGACGCAGGGCAAGCATCTGCAAGCCTTCCAGAAGGCGTTCGGCGAGTACATCGGGGCCGAGCATTGCTTTGCGGTGATGAACGGCGTGTCCGCGCTTGAGCTTTCCGCGCAGCTCTGCAACTTCAAGCCCGGCGATGAAGTCGTCATCCCCTCGCACACCTTCACCGCCTCGGCCTACCCCTACGCCAAGAAGGGCGCGAAGCTCGTCTGGGCGGACGTCGATCCCGTCACGCATGTGGTCAACGCCGAAACCATCGAAAAGTGCATCACGCCCAAAACGAAAGCTATCGTCGTCGTGCACCTGTACGGCTACGTGGCGGACATGCCCGCGATCATGGAAGTGGCGAAGCGGCACAACGTGCTCGTCATCGAAGACGCGGCCCAGTCCATCGGCGCGGACATCGACGGCATCAAGTCGGGCGCGTGGGGCGACATGGCGATCTTCTCGTTCCATTCCCACAAGAACCTTACCACGCTCGGCGAGGGCGGCATGCTGGTGGTCAAGGACCCGAAGCTCGCCGCGCTGGTGCCCGCCCTGCGCCACAACGGGCACTGCGGCTATCCCGAGCCCCGGCCCAACTACTGGACCCCGGCGATGGGCAATGTGGACATGCCCATGCTCGACGGCGACATGCTCTGGCCGAACAACTACTGCCTCGGCGAAATCGAGTGCGCCCTCGGCGTCAAGATGCTTGAGCGCATCGACCGGATCAACGCCGAAAAGCGCGCCCGGGCCATCCGTTTCATCGACGCGCTCAAGGATTACCCCGAGCTGGAGTTCCTCCGCGACGACACCACCCGCCACAACTACCACCTGCTCGTGGGCTGCATGAAAAACGGCAAGCGCGACGCCTTCATGCACGCCATTTCCGAAGAAAAGGGCATCAAGTGCGTGGTGCAGTACATCCCGCTCGACCGCTACGATTTCTACAAGAAGCTCGGACTCGGGGAAGCCAACTGCCCCAACGCCGACGCCTTCTTCGACGGCCAGATATCCTTCCCCTTCCAGCACTGGCTCAGCGAAGAGGACTTCGGCTACATGCTCAAGTCCACCCGCGAAGTGTTGGAAAGTTTGAGGTAGGAAGAGGAATTGTGAGAAGATTGGAGGGGGCGGGAGGGCCTTTCTGAAGAAAGCCCCTCCCGCCCCCTCCAAACCTCCCCCACCCTCCCCAAAGACTTTCATAAATGGGTCGATACAGAGTTGCGTCTTCGCAACAGACTGGTCTTTAACGCAAGTTCCCCGGCTGTACCCTTTTCCTTTTTGCCAGCCTTCACAGGGGGAATACCTGCCGCCGGAGGCATTTTCCCATGACAGAAACGCGACGCTGCATCGTCATCCCGGCCATCAAGAAAAACGCGGTCATTCCGGACCAGCTCGTCAAACGCCTCGCGGGGGTCACGCTGATCCAGCGCGCCATCGACACGGCGCGCGGCGTCGTCCCGGCGCACGACGTCGTGGTCGTCACGGACAGCCAGGAAATCAGCCTGATCTGCGAACGCAACGGCGTGCGCGTGCACTACAACGCCGGGCTGCGCTTCACCTCGCTGGACATCATCACGGAGATGAAATCCATCCTCCGCGAACTGGGCAACGATTACGGGCACATCATCATCTATCGGGCAAGCTGCCCCCTGCTGACGTGGGTGGACATCGACGACGCCTACAAGACGTTCCTTGAAAACGAGGCCGACTGCCTCGTCACCGTCAAAAGCGTCCGGCACCGCATATGGGAAGTCCATCAGGGGCGGCTGGAATCCTTCATGTCCGAAGACGAATCAGAGCTGGTGGTCGAGAGCAAGGCCCTCATCATCGTCAAAAGCGACGCGCTGGACGGCGGTACCATCCGACATACGGTACCGTATTTCCTCAATGATCGGGCGATGGAGATCAACAGCTATCAGGACTGGTGGCTGTGCGAACGCCTTCTGACGCAACGCCGCGTGGTGTTCGTGGTCGCGGGCTATCCCGCCATCGGCATGGGGCACGTCTTCCGTTCGCTCATGCTGGCCCACGAAATCGCCAACCATAAAGTCTTTTTCGTCTGCACCAAAGAAAGCGAACTCGCCGCCTCCAACATCGCCGCACGCGATTACAAGACCGTCATCCAGCAGGGCGAACTTTGGGAAGACGTGCTGGCGCTCGATCCCGATCTTGTGATCAACGACATGCTGGACACGCCCCGCGAATATATGGAGCACCTCAAGGCCGCGAACATCCCCGTGGTCAACTTCGAGGACGAGGGGCCCGGTTCGGTGCTGGCCGATCAGGTGGTCAACGCCCTGTACGAGGAGCCTCAAAACGAAACAAACGGCAAGCAGCCCGAGCGTTTTCTGTATGGGCACAAGTACTTCTGCCTGCGCGACGAATTCTTGCAGGCCGAGCAGAATGTATTCCGCCCGGCCCCGAAGTGCATCCTCATCACCTTCGGCGGTACGGATATGCCCGACTATACCCGGCAGACGCTGGATACCGTCGAGCCGCTCTGCCGTGAGCGGGGCATCGCCATCCGGGTCGTAACCGGGCCGGGCTACGCGCACCGCGACGAGCTGGTCAGGCACATCAAGGCCCTCGGCAATCCGCTGCTCCGTTTCGAGTACGCCACCAACATCATGTCCCGCATGATGGAAGGCGTGGACCTCGCCATCTGTTCCGCCGGGCGCACCGTCTATGAACTCGCCCACATGCATATCCCGAGCATCGTTCTGGCGCAGCACGAACGCGAGGCGCGGCACACCTTCGCCCGCGCGGATCACGGCTTCGCCTACATGGGCATCATGCGGAAATTCAACGCCGGACGCCTCCGCAAAGTTTTTGTGGAACTCATCGACGAACCCGAACGCCGCAACGTCCTGTATCAACGCCAATCCCGCATCCATTTCGAGAAGAACAAAGCCAAGGTCGTCAGCGGCATTTTGAAGCTCTTGAAGAAAGAAAAAGAAAGCTGAAAACAGAGCGAAGGAAAAGGGCCAGAGGCGGAACAAACGGACTCTCACGCCATTGCTGATACGTCCCCCGGCTGGTACGGACAAAGGACATACTCCGCCGTGCTCCTGACAATCTTCGACGACCGGCAACACTCCCGGACAGGGATTCGATAAAACCAAAAGTCTTAGGAGGATGAGGGGAGGGGCCCGGGGAGGGGAGAAGGAAGCCCTTCTCCAGAAGGGTTCCTCCCCCGATTCCTCTTCTCTCCCACCTCTCCCCCAAAGGACACAGCCATGAAAACCGTCATCGTTATTCAGGCACGGCTGGGATCAAGCCGCCTGCCCTGCAAAACCTTGCTGAACCTGCACGGCCTGCCCGTCATCGACTGGGTGGTGGGCCGTTGCGCGCGCTCGGAGCTGGCCGACGATCTGGTCGTCGCCCTGCCCGATACCCGGCGCGACGAAGTGCTTGCCCGCCACTTGCGGGCGCAGGGCGTCAACACCTTCCGGGGATCGGAACAAGACGTGCTCTCGCGTATGCATGGGGCCGCTGCCGCGCACGGTGCGGATCTCGTGGTCCGCGTGTGCGCCGACAACCCGCTGATCTGGGGCGGGGAAATCGACAACCTGATCCGCTTCTACCAGCGAGAGCACACCGCCGGAAACTGCGACTACGCCTACAACCACATCCCGCGCAACAACCTCTACCCAGACGGCCTCGGCGCGGAAATCGTCTCCTTCGAACTGTTCACCAAGGCCATGAACGAGGCCACCCTGCCCGCCCACCGCGAGCACTGCCTCTCGTATATCGTGGACAACCCGGAACTGTTCGCCATCCGCACCTTCGACCCGCTCGATCCGGCCCTGCACCATCCGGAAATGAAACTCGACATGGACACCGCCGACGACTTCATCAACCTCGCCCTGCGCGATATCCGCCCGGACATCACGCCCCGGGAAATCGTGGAGCTGTTCCGATGAAAAGTATCCTGTTCATCATATTGCTGGTCGGCTGGGTCGTCTGGGGCTTTAGATGGATGATCGGCAAAAACCGGCGCTCCGTACCGAGCTGATGCCCCGACGCCCACGCCCTCGGTCAGGGGGCGCAACAGGACACAAAGGAAAAAGAAAAGACGCCCGATCAGCCTTCACGCTGACGGACGCCTCCCTATCCCGCATTCCCCCATTTCCCGAGACTCACGGCCTGAACCCCAGAGGAATTCGATAACGCCGTAAGCCTCGGGAGATGGGGGAACTTTTTTCGGAGAGAGCCTCTCCAACGGTTCCTTCCCTACCACTCCACCACAACCCTTACCTGCTGCCCGGCCTTGTTGGTGAACAGCAGATAACCTTCCCGGTGCCCGAAAAGGAACACGTCTCGGGTGATCTCCACGTCTTTGCGGCAATATTCGGCGATGGAGGCAAGGTTCCCTTCCTTCCACCATTGCAGCGCCTGCATCCCGTCTGCGCTCTTGGGGGCGTTCAGGGTGGCACGGGCCAGGTTATCCAGCGAAACACGGTAGGAAAGCCGTTTTTTGACCTCCACAAGCATGTCCAGCGTGGGCAAAGAACGCAGATCGTATCCGGCGAACGGCTGCAGCACCGCGTAGTCGAAGCGCGACGAGTTGAACCCGATGACCAATCCAGCCTCTCTCAGGCGCTCGAACATGGCCGGGAGATCTTCCTGCTCGTATTCGGTGAAACAATCGCCCTTGGAATCGTACAGGACCGCCACGCTGACGCCCATGAGATCCGCCCGATGCCAGCCGCCCACCTCGGCCGCCGAACGCCGGGTTTCCACGTCGAGCACCATGAACCGCTCCGGAAGCGGCGCAACGATACGCTCAGAACTTCCCGCCGCCGGGCCTCCCAATTCAATATCCGCCGCCATAACGGTCTTCTCCTTCGGCTGTTCCGATTCCAGCCCGCTCACAGCCATATCCCCGCTCGGAGCGGGGGCCTCCATGATCCGCTCCAACAAAAACAACGCCCCCGCCTTGTCGATGGGCCGGTTTCCCGAGCCGCACTTGGGCGAGTGTACGCAAGACGGGCAACCCAGTTCGCAGGGGCACCGCAACAACAGATCCCGCACCGCCGCGAACAATTCCGCAAGGCGCGGGAAAGCCGAACGGCACAACCCCGCGCCGCCGGGCAACCCATCATACACGAAAACGGCGGGCATCCCGAGCTGCGCGTGCATGGGCGTGGAAATGCCGCCGAAATCGTTACGGTCCGCCATGACCATCAGCGGCATGAGCCCGATACTCGCATGTTCCAGCGCGTGGATGGAGCCCATGAAATGCATGAGGCTGTCCTCGGTAGACCGGCGCGGGCCATCCGGCACGCAAAACCACAAGCCCTCCGTCTCGAAAACCAACGGAGGCAGATCCAACGGCACGACGCAGATCAGCCGGTTGTCGGCAACGGAGCGCTGCTCATAGCCGGTAATCGTCTCCGTGACCCGCAGCCGCCCGAACGCGACGGGCGCACCAAACGCCGAGCCCGAGGCCTTCACTTCGATGATGGCGGTTTCCTTGTGGCTCCTGACCCTGGTATGCCAGTTTACCCGCTGCGGCGGCACCTCGCAGCGGACAACCCGCTCCGCCATATCAAGGCTTTTGACCACATACGTCTTCCCCCGATGCAGATAGACCGCGCCGGGGTGCGTCTCCTTGTACGCCTGATGCCCGTCCACGCTGCCGATGGGCTTGCCCTCGGCGTCCACAATGGTACACGACGCGCCGCAGCCCCGCAGATCCACATGCCGCTGCGGGCGCTTGCGGGCGGCCACCCATTCCCTGCCGTCCGCCGATTTGAGGAGCAGCCCCTCCCTTTCCAGCTCCCGCAACGCCGCCTGAGCGCCCGGCCCACGCAGCCACGGATCATCACTGGGCAACGGCAATTCCGCCGCCGCGCATTCGAGGTGCCGTTTGACGATGACTTCGTTGTCGGGATTGATGACCGCTCGTTCCGGCTCGCGCCCGAAAAACGCCTCGGGCTGATGGATGAAATACTGATCCAGCGCGTCCTCGCCCGCGACGAGCAGCACTGCGGATTCCTGCCCGGCCCGCCCCACCCGGCCGCCCCGCTGCATGGTCGAAATGACCGTGCCCGGATACCCCACAAGGATGCACACGTCGAGGCTGCCTATATCGATCCCCAGTTCCAGCGCGCTGGTCGTGACCACGGCAAGCAATTGCCCGTCGCTCATGCGGGCTTCGATCTCGCGCCGTTCCTCGGGCAAAAAGCCCGCCCGGTACGCGCTGATGCGGCCCGCGAAGCTTCCGGCCTTGTCAGCGGCCCACAGCGCGATGAGTTCCGTCATGCGCCTTGAACGGCAGTACACGATGGTCCGCAGCCCCCGCGCCAGAGCCGCCTTCAGAAGCGCGATGGCCGTCGTGGACGGGCTGTCTTCCGGGTCGATGAACACCATATGCCGCTTGCCCGTCGGTGCGCCCGATTCGCGGATGACAGGGATGTCCGCCGACTCTTGGGGGGCATTGAGGGACGTTTCCTTCCCCAACGCAACTGGCTCAGAAGAGGAGGAAGGGGAAAACAGAGGGGAAAAAGGGAAAGCATTCTCCGAGGGAAGCCCCTTTTCCTGCACCAGTTCCCTGCCCAGCAGATTGCCCGCCAGTTCCTCCGGGTTGCCGACCGTCGCCGTACAGAAAACAAAATTGGGGCGGGCGGCGTAGCGGGCGCAGATCCGGTTCAGGCGGCGGAAAAGCTGGCTGATATGCGATCCGAGCACGCCGCGATAGGTATGCGCCTCATCCACAACCACCAGCGAGAGCGACGCAAGGAACGTCGTCCACTGCTCATGGAAGGGCAAAATCGCCAGATGCAGCATTTCGGGGTTGGTAATCAGGACATTGGGCGGGTTCTTGCGGATCTTGCGCCGGAAATGATCGGTCGTATCGCCGTCATAGATGGCGATGGACGGCCTCGCCGCTTCGGGCCAATGCCCGGTCAGCTCCCCAAATGCGGCAAGCTGATCCTGCGCCAGCGCCTTCAGCGGGAACAGCATCAGCGCCCGGCTGTCCGGGTCCTGTAAGCATTTTTCCAGTATCGGCAGGCTGTAGCACAATGTTTTGCCGCTGGCGGTGGGCGTGGCGACCACCACGTCGCGCCCGGCGCGGACAGTATCCGCCGTCAGCGCCTGATGGCTGTAGAGCGACGCGATCCCCCGCTCGCGCAGCACCCCCGCAATGGCGCGGGGCCACGGGCGGCGCGTTTCGCCATAGCGGGCCTCACGCGCGGGCAGCACCCTATGGTGCGTCACCTGCCGCGCAAACCGCTCGGACGCCAGCAGCGACCGTATGTAATCAGCCACGTTGTTTTGCATGAACGATTGGGGAAAAAGGATGCCGGGGGAGGGGAGAGGGGACCTTTCTGGAGAAAGGTCCCCTCTCCC
>ENA-UEOI01000667-UEOI01000667.1-human-gut-metagenome-genome-assembly--contig:-NODE-667-length-34557-cov-13.016415_pt1 | contig 34557 bp, 28 predicted proteins | sample MGYA00242883_ERZ507882 | MGnify/ENA primary metagenome ERZ507882 (study PRJEB26167, sample SAMN06115502) | human gut metagenome | host: Homo sapiens | place: China:Chongqing | collected 2015-07-29...
AAATCGATAGTTATTTAAATTAACCCCGGGTCCGAATTCTTGTCGTTTGTGGGGTACTTAAACTTGTCGTTTGACAGTCCAGAACGTCTACTCGCAATATCTGGCCTCTGTTCCGGAAGGTTGCGAGCCTATTAGCAAAGCGACTTTCTACCGAGAGTTAAAACGAACTAAACAGCTAGCCTCCAAGGAACTTCAAGATGTCTGTTTACTGAACAGTTTTACTCCGGGCCACATGTGTATGATCGATTACAGCGGGGATGGAGTGTGCTGGAAAAACAAGAACGACGGATCGGTACAAACAGCACAGATCTTCGTCGGAGTACTTTGCTACAGCGGATTGATCTTCTGCACTGCCACAAACGGTCAAACCAGAGAAGATTGGTTGGCAGGAATTACGAAGATGTTCCATTACTTTGATGGAGTAACGGATGAAACCTGGCTTGATAACTCTACTCCTCTGGTAAAAAACGCAGATAAGTATGATCCCGACCTTGCGACGGAATTTAGTAACTTCTGCGATTACTACAACACCCTCGGATACGCAGTTGAACCAGGTAAAAGCCGGCATAAAGCCCTGGTCGAAAACGCTGTTAAGCAATTCCAAGACAGAATTCTGAATCATCTTAACAAGCGGAGCTTCTTCAGCATTGAAGAAATAAACAGCGCGATCGAGCCATTGCTCGCCCAGCTTAATAACGCAGAGCTGACTGAGCGGCCTGGAAGCAGTCGGTTCAGTCGATACAAGGCAGAAGAAAGAAACCTGCTTCGACCGCTTCCGCTGATTGAGTACTCAGCGCACAGTAAGGTAATGAGCAGAAAGGTACGCCCCAACAACCAGATCCGATTAGGGAACGTTCGATACAACGTTCCGTGGGGATATGTTGGAAAAGAGCTGCTGGTAAAGGTAGACACCCATACAAAAGAGATCTCCTTCATTGATCCTTCCGACGGAGAAATCCTTACTACGACAAAGATCCGAAATCCAAGCGAGGGGCCGGAGCCGCAAAGGAAGGATTTAATACCCCAAGACTTAAAGTACCTCGTTGAAAACAAAGAGGAGTTGCTGGATCGAATTAGAGTTCAGTTAGGAGATAAGGCATGGGAAGTTGCAAAACGGCTCGCTAAACCAAACAACAGCATGGCTGTTAGACACCTAAAAGGGTTCTTATCGATGAGCAAAAAATACGAGAAAGACTTCATGGATAAGGTTTACGGGGAACTCTTAAAGAAAGCAATAATCAGCTTCAGAGAGTTCCGCGACGCGCTGCAGAAAGTAGAACAAACCGAAGGGGTTAGATATAAAAAGAAACGCCTCAAACATGGGACAACTTTAGATGTTATCGATTGCCGTTCAGTTCGAGGAGCTGAGTATTACAAGGACCGCTTCAATCACTGATGAAAAATTAGGAGTAGTGATGACAATGAAAATTGATGCGGCAGAGGTCGCAAAAGTATTTAGTGATTTGAAACTCCCGGCAGCATTTAAGGCATACGAACAGCAGCTTGGAGATCCCGGTGCAATGAAATTGGACTTCGGAGATCGTGTTGCCTTGATACTTAGAGCAGAACTGGCCAGCAGAACGCAAAAAAGAATCCAGCGGCGCATTAAAGAAAGTGGAATCTGCGACAGCATGGTTGGTCTCGACAACACTATCTTTACTCCGGACAGAGGTATGGACGAAACCTACGTGCGGGAGCTGGCCAGATGCGAATGGCTCGCTGCAGAGGAACCTTCATGGATATTAATCACAGGCAAGTCGGGAACCGGCAAAACTTGGATTATGAAAAGTCTTATTAAGGCCGCAGCGGAACGTCAATACAGGTGCCGTTATGTAAAAACTCGGGATTTAATGGAGGACATAGCAATTGCCGTCGACGAGAAGCGGTTCAGCCGATTAGCAGATCAGCTGGACCGCTATGACCTTATCGGGCTTGACGACTTCAATCTTTTAAAGGCGAAAGATGAGGTAAGAGAGGCAATGTTAGAGCTGTTTGACCGACGCTGGAATAAACGAGGTCTAATCATCTCCAGTCAGTACCCGTTTGATCAATGGTACGAGTATATCGGAGGAAGAGGAGATCAGAGGGATGCCATGATGGATCGCATTGCAAACGGCAGTCATCGATTAGAACTTAAAGGGCCTTCAATGCGTGAAAAACGTGAAAAGGTTATGAAGTAAAAAAAAAATGTCTCCCCGGCCTAAATCACCCTCGGCCTCCGGCCTCGGTTGATTTAGGCCGGGGAGACAAAGTCAAAAAGAAAGAAACCTGAAGCCAAAATCTAAGAACTTAAGAAACGTTCACGGAAATTTGCGAAAAGCCAGCGGAAATAGTGAGAAAAATCCATAAGATAGTGGTTGTTACAAAAAACTATTATAGTTAGAGGTTAAACTGGCATTGATAAGTTTTACAAACTCAAGGTGTTGCGGGATACGGTCTTGGAACAACATTCTCAGTCCGCGGAACAGGTTCTGATTTTTTAAATTGGTCTCTCGGACCACCACCTTAGTTCGAGAGACCGTCTAGCTTTACGAACCCGCCGCTTCCTGGCCTATTTCCGTCCTAATGCTCGACGGGATTCTCCTTTCAACTCTATTAAATAATAGAAGTTAATAATTCTGTCGGCGACTCCGTCAGTGATGTACTTTCCTCCCAACCACTCATACCAGTCAGCGCATGGTCTTTGACTGACTATGATCGTAGACAAGTTATCGGCGCGACTTTTAATAATTTCATAGACGAGGCTTTGCTCCTGAGCAATTAGAGCTCTCAGACCGAAGTCATCGATTGTGAGCAAGTCTGCCTCATTGATCTTCTTTAGCGCCTCAGATTTTTTCTCAACTTTGAGAGCCTTTCCATAAGTTCACTCAGACTCCAGTATCTGACGTTATAGCCTCTTTCGATTGCTTCAGAGCTAATAACCATCGCAAGGAAGCTTTTTCCGCAGCCTGTGGCTCCCGTGATAGCAATTGATTGGCCGTCGCGACGACTGTCTCTTCTTTGATGGGGCACTCTCTTAGCGATCCATCGACATTCAACTATCTCTTCCAGGGTTTGACGGCTGATCCCTCGGCCCGGCGTAAAGTCAAACTGCTTCAGACCATATGTACCTCGAGGCAAGCCGGCGATCCTAAATCTTTTTTCCGCCCCGCGTTCTTTTCGAACGGTTCCTCCGCTTCTAAGCGGACAAGAAGACGTCTTAAGAACGGTTGTGACGACCATGCCGGATTCATGAGCTGCTCGTGCAGCTGCTGAGCAAAGGCGTTCATTCTGTACTCCCTAAGCAGATCAATGATCGTTTCTTCTAACTTGTCTACCGCTGCTATTTGGAGCACACTACTTCCATTAGCCGCTTCTCTGTTCATTTTCTCCTGCCAGGGCGCAACTCCGCTGGAGCGTGAACCGGTCAGGGCGGCGTTTTCTTTTAGCTGTTCCATAACATTAGTTCTCCACTTTTCTTTCCCTCAAGATTGATTCATAGTGTTCGGCCCCTCTGAGATTTCGGTCAACCCTTTGCTCATGTTGAAGCACTTGCCCGGCTCTCCGAAGGATACTGACGATTTCTTTCTTGCCGGCGTTTGTGAGTTTGTCCTTTAGTTCTTCCAATTCCCAACCCTCACCCAGATCGCGAGATTCTTCCAAGATTTTTTCGAACTGTTCTGCTCCTAATTCAGAGAAGCGTTTATTGATAAATCTGGCGTAACGGGCACCGGCTAATTCATCTGTCATTCCGGATAGCTGCATATAGAGTGCTTGAGAGTTTGAACCGGCTTTGCGGATATTTCCTATCAATTCAGCTGCTTTCAATTGCATAAATCTTGAGCCGGAACTCTGCTTTTCGAGATCTTCAATGGTCAGGTTGGTGCCGTCCCTGAGAGGAAGTTCTCCGATGAGGCTCCATTTCTTATCCGTAAAGATGCGCACAGTTTAGTCGCTCTCGCAGGCCACCCCGTTAACGTACTCTCCTACGTATCGATAATTCACACGATAACGGCGTTGGTTGTACCGTACGGTTCCTCCCTTTTGAACTTTTAATCGTTTAACTTCAATGTTCTGCCGGGATCTGTTTTAAAAACTCTCTTTCTTTGCCTTCAAATAGGGTACGACGTGTCAGACTCGGATCGATCTCTAGGGGACGATCGTTAAATGATCGGACCTTTTCGGCTAAGCGTTCATTTGCTTCCTTAATTGATGCGGTCAGTCTTTCGTTAAGGAGCGCGAGAGAACTTTTTCCTGAACAAGCCCGACGGCTCGTTCCACATGAGGTTTTGACAGTGGAACATGAGGTTCTCCGGCATAAGGGATCATTCCGTAATAACGACATACATGTTCAAATTCTTTTGCGTATTTTGGCCAGACCTTACTTGCCTGGCAGACACATGTGGTGCTGTTGTCCAGGATGATGTATTTTGTTGCTCCCTGCAACTCTGTCATCATTTCCCTGATTGAATGAAGCCAGCTTTTTCTGGTTTGATCGGGAGTTGCGTACGCGAAGGTGTAGCCCGAGTAAGGGAGCACCGCTACAAAGACTTGAAGTTCGACGTACTCGCCGCCGATGAGCGCAGGCAGTCCGTCTCCGCTGTAGTCAACCATAACCGCCTGCCCAGGCAACCACTGACGGCGTCCGCATTTTCATCGTCGAGTTTTTCTTTGAACTTACCATAACGCTTGCAGTAAGTTTTGTACCCCATTACTTCAAGACTGCTTTGTTCATGAGATTTCTTGTATTGGTACCAACAATCCTTTAATGACATCCGCAGCTTTACACGATTGACTTTACGGAAGACGTCTGCAAAGTCTTCCTCAACAAAGACATCGGGCTTCCTGTGAGGTTGATCGAACAGCGCTTGCAGCTGGGACTCTGTAAATTCAATGGCTTCTTCAAACGGGATATTGTGGTCTTGGAGATAGTTTTTGGTTCTTTGAACCGTCGCAAGACCGCACTTTGAGAGGGTAGCGATCTCTCGGATTTTGAGCTTTTTATAAAGCCCCTGAACGATAGCCTTCCTATCCATACATCCTCCAATTATTTGATTAGCAAAAAATATTGAACGATGCTGCCTTAATATTTTAGATGGTGAGGCGGGGGATAAACAATCGGAATAAGCGATATTGAGACTTTCGATTACTGTTCCGCGGAAAGAGCCTAACCGTACCTCGGAACGGGGTTATACAAAATAAAATTAATAATTTGACCCTAAAAAGTCGTCGACGTTGATGTTGCTCGGTTGCCGTTATTTCAACATCGGCTTCCATTGATTTTGTTCCGCGGTTTCCAAAAAGTCTCATTGCGGAACAAAGCCGCAATCAAATAATATTTGAGACCGTCAAATTTTCTCTATCTAATGGAGGGGATAACTTGAATTACATAGGCAAAAAACCAAAAATATGGAGATAGAGATAAAAATAATAAATACTAAATTATTCTTTAAATTCAACGAGAAGTAAAAACCACAGACCAAATTCAGAAGGCTGGCCTCTTTTGTAACAGCAGTAGCTCTCAAAATTTTTGCAAAGGAGAAGAAATGAGTCGTTTTTTATATTCGATGTTCCGAGATTCGGTGGCCGTCTTACCGGGGAACCGAGTTTTCTTCAGCGAATGAAATTTTCCAAGAAAACTATCGGCAGCGAGCTTGGATTTTCAATTCCTATTCCTTGGAACGAAGAATTATTTCATAAAATTGGACTGTCCAGATACTCGGAACAAATCAAAGTTGTTCCGCGAAATGGAAATTCTTGTTCCGTGAGATGCTCCGGGTACACTCAAGGCAAATTATTAAAAAAAAAACCGAAGTGTTTCTTTATAACGACTATCTTTTTCATGAAATGGAACATTCCTTTGGGTTCGTTTCCCTATACTTCATTCGTCTCTGTCTTACTTAAAATACCATGATATTGATAATCAGTTCGATTAACGGCGCATATTGTAACCTTTTTTACAAAATCTAATGCATCTTTTTCTCGCCTCATGAAAATTTGCGGAAAGTTGCATGAACAATGGGAAAACTCAATTGTTGCTATCAAGTCGTGGGGGGCGCCCAATGAATAAATTAATAGCATACAATTCGCTTATTCTCGCTGTCCGTATTGTTCTCCGGTTACGACTCCTGACAACCAGTCGCACGAACAAGAGAAGAAAGGGGTGATTCGTCTACATTATTAACCAAATCACAGATCTATTAAACGAAAGCTAAAAATAAAGAGAAGTTAAGTGATTTTAGGATATGGCAATATAAGAAATATGGGTTGAAGGAATTTCGCATGAGAACAATCGTAACATTGGCAAATAAAGCAAAATCTATTTTATGGAGAATTGGATTTTTCTCCTCTAGGGAAAAGACAGAAAACTATTTTGTTAGAACAAGAAGTTACGCCTGGGGAGGGGTAAAAAAAATTGAAAACCATATAAGGAAGAAGGTTTATTTCTTGGGTTTAAAAATTAGTTCTAGTCACAAGTCACCCTCATACTTAGAATTTAAAAAGGACAGAAAGGAGTTAAAAGACCTAAAAGATGAATTGAGATCTTTAAAACAAGAAATTTATGATTCTTCTTTTGAAAAAGAGAGAATTTTTTTACAAAGTTTATGGAGGTATGAAGGTGCAAGCCAAAGAACCGTCTCTATTGCACAATACCTTTTATTTTGTAGGAATAACCCGATTCCTGAGGTCCAACTTACTTATATATCTTGCCTGTTAGAGAATAATGAACAAGAACTAGCTCTGGTAGGATTAAAGGACTATATAAATAAACATGGTACCTATAAAATACATGATTTTTTGCCAGTGGCACATTTGGCGAATAATAATGGCTTTTCAAATGAATTGATTAGTCAGGCTCATTATCTTTTCGATCATTTGGAGAATAACAGGAAAAATAATAAATTTGATTTTTTTTTAAGAAATAAAACAATTGCAGTTGTCGGCAATTCGCCCGAGGTTCTTGCTAATAATTACGGAGCTGAAATCGATTCTCACGAAGTAGTTATGAGAATGAATATGTTTAAAATTTCTCAAATTCATAAGGTAAATACTGGCGAAAAAATAAATATCTTTGTTTCTAATGCGAATAAAGATGTTATCTTCTCTAATAATTATAATCAGGAAAATTTAGCTAAATATAAATGGTTGTATCTTGCTATGGATTTTTGGCATATCCAACTATCTGACTTTCTATTCGAGAATGTGCCATTTTTCCTTTCCAAACATTGTGACATCATAAGAAACAGTGACACTAAGCTATGCTATTTTTATCCTAAATTTTCTTCGGACATTAGGCAAAGAGCAAAAATAGCTGTAGCCACAACGGGTTTAAAAATTTTGTATCATCTGACGGAAGAGGGTATCCCTTTTGATGAATACGGATTTAATAGCGAGATCAAAGAGGGTATTTACCCAAACGATTTGAAAGAAGAACTAGATTCTCCTTCAGATAATTTTGACGAAGCTCTTGTTACATCAGCCTATTACAGGAACTTAAATTTTTGGGGAACGGGTCACAATTTAAATCAAGAATTAAGGTTCAGAAGGAGCTTAAAGTCTCGTTCTAGATTGTCTTAACCTAGGAATCGTTAAGTAGGTGATAACGATTATTACAATCACGACAAGTTCAAAAATTCAATTTAAACAACTAGACTAGAACCTCCAACCGATTTTTGTTTCCAACAGCTAGAAAATTAAATTTTATTTTTCAGAGCATTAAATTAAATTTTTTAATGGGTCGAGTTTGGGCGGAATAGGTTCCTAACTTTCTGCTAAAGGCCACACCTGAATTCTCAGGAAATGAATTTTAGGCACTATTCAAATTACTTTTCCCTTGTTTTATCTTTCAAGATGATTCAATCCGAGGTAAAGTTTTTAAGGGGTGCTTTGGAAAACTCCTTTAAAAATCTTGAAAAGCTTATTGTTGCACTGCCGTAATTGCTAACAGCGGAATTTTCAGGTTAAAAAAGAGGCAGATTCTAAGAAAAAGAAAAAATGGCGCGTTCTCCCCAATATCCAGACACGACAAAGGGCGCGCCACGTAGTTATTCTAAATAAAAAAATCATCCAACGCCAGAAAGCCTCCCTTAACTACTAGAAATGAATTGATACTGATTTGAATAATACGGTTTTCCTATGAAATAAAGAGTTTTATTATGAACAAAAGGTACAGGAGATTTAATTTATCTCGAAAGGAGTTGTCATGAAAATTTTGTTGGTAGGAACAGGAATAACGAATCTGACCTTGGGGGGAAGCCTCGTTAGAAACGTCCACAAGATTGTCATTATCGATCGAAAAGATCACATCGGCGGAAATTGCTTCGATTACTTCGACGAAAACTCTATCGACATTCATGCCTATGGAACCCACATCTTCCATACTGATAACACAGAAGTCTGGAGGTTCCTTTCTCAGTTTACCAAGTGGTATCCGTATCAGCACGAAGTAAAAGCGTTGGTGGACGGTCAGCTCGTACCCGTTCCATTTAACTTCAATTCAATTGAGCAGTTATTCCCTAAACAAATGGCTGAACGGATGATTGCGGCTCTTTTGTCTGAATTTGAATTCAACAAGAAAATCCCGATTCTTAAACTTCGTGAAAGTAAAAATCCCGATCTTCAGTTCCTGGCCAAATACGTATACGAAAAAATTTTCCTTCACTACACAGAAAAGCAATGGGGTGTCCGTCCGGAAGATTTAGATCCTTTGGTGACGGGCAGAGTTCCGGTTTTCGTCGGCAGAGATAATCGTTACTTTCAGGCAAAATATCAAGGAATCCCGTTAGAAGGCTACACCCGTATGTTCGAGAAGATGGTTGACCATCCTAATATCGAAGTTCGCCTGAATACCGAATTCGATAAAAGCATGTTGGATGAATACGACCACTGCTTCTTCTCCGGTGCCATCGATGAATTCTTCGACTACAAATTTGGTCAGCTGCCGTACCGCAGCCTGAGATTTGATTTCTTGACTTTCAATCGACCTTATTTTCAATCGAACTCCGTCGTTAATTATCCTAATAACTACGACTTCACAAGGATTGGAGAATATAAGTACTTCTTAGATACTCAATCCCAAAACACGGTTGTTTCTTATGAGTATCCGGAAGCCTTTGTTTTAGGCAAGAACGAAAGATACTATCCGATCATCAACGAAGAAAATAAGCGCCTATACGAAAAATACCTCGAAAAAGCCAAGACCAATAAGAAAGTTACTTTCTTAGGCAGACTCGGCGACTACAAGTACTACGACATGGATCAAGCCGTCGCACGTGCTTTGGAACTGGCAAAAACTTTTTGCGGGACAAACACTAACTAAAAGGAAAGTAAGAGAGAGAAGGGAGGGCGGACAGTTCATTCCTTCTCTCTTAATTTTCATTTCGTTTAAACGGTGTTAAAAGTTTTCTTGATACCGAATCCTTTAAATCCCAGCTGGGAGCGCCTACGTTTTCAATATTCTCTCTCTAATAATCTCTTAATGACCCTTAATGGATTGGACTCTTGGGAGATGCATTGCAGTTGGCGGGCAAAACTCAAAAGTTGCCATTCTTCTTAATTTTTACGACGCCATCACGATCAGAATATTTTGACTAACTAAGCTGTTGCTGCACATGGTAAGTCTCGCAGTTCCTGAAAATAAAACAAACCTTTAGTTTTCCCGTCCGGCTATTCATGTTGGCCGCACGCTTTCAGAATAATTTCTTAAATCTCATCTCCTAAAAACCCAAGGCCCCGTCGGCTTCTTCAAGAATTTCTTAGCTATTTACATATTCAATATTGGGGATTACACTTCCCTTAAACGGAGCTTAAGAAACAGAACAGTGCTCTTGAAGAATCTCAAACCCCTCAAGGTTGAAATATGAAAATACTGAACGCTATTTCGATTTTGGTTGTTTTATCCGGGATCTCCTGTTTCACCTTTGCCGCTGATGCCCCTAAATATTTAGCCGATAGACATGCCGCAAAGCAAATTCCGTGTGAAGCTTGTCACGGTAAAGGTACACCAAACGGTCAAATCCAAATGGATAACTGCCTCAAATGTCATGGTGGCACATACGAGAAACTGGCTGCCAAGACTGATGGCGGAGATATCAACTATCACGATACGCATATGGGTCAAATAAATTGCATTGAGTGCCATCAAGGTCACAAGCCGTCTCGACTGGTTTGCGATCAGTGCCATGAGTTCAAAGCAAAAGTACCCTAAAAATATTCATTCTTAATTTCTCAAGGAGAATGTTATGCAGTTAAAAAGACGTACGCTTCTTTCCGGTTTGGCTGCTTCAGCAGCTGTTCCGTTTATGTCTGCTGTCCAAGCTAAACAAGCAGATGCAGATACCAAATGGGATAAAGAAACCGACGTTCTCGTGATTGGTTACGGCGGAGCAGGTGCTTGCGCTGCAATTGAAGCCCACGATAACGGCTCCAAAGTCCTAATTATCGAAAAAATGGCTCAGCCGGGCGGCAACACGGCTATTTCTTCCGGCGGCTTCATGGTTCCGCAGGACGGTCCCACTGCATTAAAGTATCTGACGGCAACTTATGATCTAGCGAACTCCGAAAAAGATGATGAACTGCTGAACACCTTCTGCAAGGAAATCATGGGAGTCAAAGACTGGATGACCGGTCTCAAAGAAGGAACAGAACTTTGGGTTTACGGTCATGCAGGCTTCCAGAATCTTCCAGGCTGGGAAGTTATTGATAAATACAGAGTCCGCGGAAAGAAACGCTCCGGCGACTGCTTATTCGATCTTTATCGTTACGCAGTAGAAGAAAAGAGAAACATCCCTGTAATGCTCGAAACTCCAGCCGTTCAGTTAATTCAGAAAGACGGCCAGGTTGTCGGCGCAGTTGCTTCTAATAACGGCAAGAACATCAATATCAAAGTCAACAAGGCCGTGATTTTGACAACAGGCGGTTATGAATTCGATCCGGAATCTTTGAGAACCTATGCCCAAGGCGAAAACTATCACGCTTTAGGCAACCCCGGTAACACCGGTGATGGTTTAAGAATGGCTCAGTCTATGGGTGCAAGATTGTGGCATATGACTGCTTATTCTTGCCCGCTGGGAACCGAACTTCCTGGTTGCAAAGCCGCACTGCAGGTCGCCATGATGGCTCCGTCATTTATCTGGGTAGACAAGAACGGCAAACGCTTTGCTGACGAATTCTCTCCCGACGGCCACACTCGCTGCTATGTTGTTAATCGTTTTGATCCGATCTCTCACAGCTATCCGTCTATTCCTTGCTGGCTCATTTTTGACGACAAGGCATTCAAACGCGGACCTGTCGTCGGCGGATCTTCCGGATACTCTATTAATAGAGAAGGTTACAAGTGGTCCAGAGACAATTCTCAGGAATTAGCAAACGGAGTCATTACCAAAGCTGAAAGCCTGGAAGAACTGGCTAAGAAAATCGGAGTCTCTGCAGAAAACTTAGTTGCAGCTGTCCAGAAGTGGAATACCGATATCAAGGCTGGAAAAGATACTCAGTTTAATCGTCCGATCCAAAATCCCCATAAAAAAGTGGTTCACATCGAACAGAAAGCAGGGGCTGCGGTATCCGCACCGCTGGACGAAACCGGACCTTACTATGCGATCAAACTTTATCCGACCCTCTTGAACACTCAGGGCGGTCCTAAGAAGAACGTGAATGGTCAGGTAATGGACGTCAACAACAATCCGATTCCCCGTCTGTATGCAGCAGGAGAATTGGGCTCTATGTGGGGCAACATCTACCAGGGCGCTTGCAACAACGCAGAATGCATTGTCTTCGGAAGATTAGCGGGAAGAGCCGCAGCAGCGGAAAAACCTTGGTCTTAATCAACTTCTAACTTTCTAAGGAGACTGCCGGAACAAAAATTGTTTGAGCAGTCTCCTTTTTTATATGGATTAAAACTATGATCTCGCGACGTGACACATTAAAGATCTCATTAGCCCTTTCAGCAATGGGCCTTTCTGCCGCTCCGGCTTTTGCTTGGAGAACCGGAGAGCCTGAAGAAAAAATCTCTTGCGACATTCTTGTAATTGGTTCCGGTATTGCCGGCACTGTTGCAGCACTCCAGGCCGTAGAAGACGGAGCTAATGTCTTAATGATCGATAAAGCCTCTGAAAACCAACGAGGCGGCAATTCAAGAGTTTGCCTGGGTTCATTTTTAATGCCGGAAAATAATTCTCCGGAAGCCAAGGAAGCTTTTATCGAAGATGTAAAAAAGAAATCTCTTGGAGGCGGAAGAACCGATCTATATGAAGTATTGGCAGATAACATCTTGGATTCTGTTAAATGGGCCGAGTCCAATGGAGCCGCATTCGAACCCTGGCTTCAACAAGCGCCATGGAACGTTGGAGTAAGAATCGCATCTCCCGGCCAATACAGAGGAATGCCGAAATTATTGAAGACACTCTTTGATAAGTACATCGAGAAGGGAGGCAAAGTCTTATTTAAGACAAAAGCCAAACAGCTTTTAGTTAATAAGAAAGGCGCTGTGGACGGTGCTATTTGCCAAACGGATAAAGGTCTTCTTCAAATTAACGCTAAAGCTGTCATCTTGGGAACAGGCGGATATTCTGCCAATAGAGAAATGTTAGAAGCCGCCCATCCGGGCGGAGCCAACATTCTTATTCGAGGAAACAAATTTATCACGGGCGACGGAATTCGTCTGGCTCAGGAAGTTGGTGCAGGAACTATGGGCATGGCAGGTGTTGAGTCTTTGCATCTTCCCGTTGTCTTTAATGGTCCTCAGGGAAGAGGATCTCCTACCAGAGCTTTACCTTACTGTTTAGGCATCAATGCCGAAGGAAAAAGATTCGTCGATGAATCGCTAGGCTATGCCTCTTTTGGTAAAGCTACATTGCAGCAAACCGGACAGAAAGTTGCTTTGATTTTCGATGAAGCGATGCTTCAGAAAGAAAAGAGAATCGGCATGTCTGTTGAGTTGTTCAAAAGAGCTAAAGGCGGCCTGATTGAAGCAAATGGTTATGAGCAGCTGGCTAAAGAAATAGGAGTCCAACCCTCTGTCTTAAAAGAAACCTTGGAAAAATTCAACGCTTCCGTGAAGGACGGAAAGGCATTAACGGCCGAACCACCAAAATCTAACTTGGCAGAAAAGATAAATCTCAATGGCAAGCTGTTTGCCTTTTATCCGTTAACTCCGTCCATCACCATGGTGTACGGTGGTTTAATGATTAACAAAGATGCCCAAGTAACCGAAGCGGATGGTACACCTATCAAAGGACTTTATGCTGCCGGTGAAACGGTGAACCTCTATTATCACGACTACCATGGCGGCGGCATCCTTTCACAGAGCTTGGTGTTTGGAAGGATTGCAGCAAATCAAGCCGCAAAATATATCAAGCAATAACGCATTGAACCGTTAAAAACCCCAACCTCTGCTTTCAAAGGAGGTTGGGGTTGAGTGTTTTGTCGCTTTAATTATATTTACGGTTTTTGCTGCGTCATCTTATTCGAAGTAGATGTTCGGTTTCGTGCGATCGACATCCTCTTGCTTGAACCCAAGCGCAGTGCGCGTTGCATTGGGATGAAGCTTCAGAATTTCTTCTACCGGAAGAAGCTCTAATGCGCGTCCCGGACAAGAAGCAACACAAGCAGGTTTAAGTCCTTTCTCTAATCGGTCATAACAAAGGTCGCATTTGGTCATCGGAGGTCTGGGACCATCAGCGTTCAAATCTTTGTAGTACTGAGGCGCATCCCACGGACATGCAGCGCGGCAAGCGCCGCAGCTGATGCACTTAGAAGAATCAACTCGGACTGCGCCGTATTTATCTTCCTTAGAAATGGCCTTAACCGGACAAACCGGAATACAAGCCGGTTCAGAACAATGATTGCAGCCGATCGATAACGGAACAATGGCGATGTTCGGAGCCTTGGTACCGAATTCAAAAAACGTTACGCGTCTCCAGTTTTCTTTCGCATCAAATCTGCGAAGAATATCTTTAGAGTGTGCACCGTTAAGGGTATCGGGTCTGGCGCCTGCGCCCCAAGAAGCGGGTGTGTCAAAGGTTCCTGCTGTTTCCTCTGTTAATGCTCTGTTGAGATTGGCATCTCCTCTTTTGCTCTCATTCCATTCTTTACAGGCAATGACACAAGTCTTGCAGCCTAAGCAGCGCTTCTGATTGAAGAAAAATGCATATTGAGTCATGGTTTATTCCTTATATCTTTGTCGATGAACTTAGGCCGGTTTTTGTTTGCTGACTTCGCAAAGATTTCCGCCCGCTGCAAATCCGCCTGACTTGTTTGTCTGCAGGTGAAGTACAGGATCTGCTGCTCCGATATCACGGTCTGTCGTTAGTGTGTTGACAGCTCCGCCGACATCCACGGCGACAATGTGTTTCTCGGGTTTGCCATCGCCGTCTAAATCAAACCATGCTTCATATTTTTCCGTTGGGCTGGGCTGGTACCATGCTCCTTCACCGATAGAAACAACACCCGGCAATTGACGCAATGTGATTTGCGCCGGAATCTTCATGCAGCCGGCATCGTTGTAAACATACACTTCATCTCCGTCGGCAATACCTCGTTTTTGTGCATCTTCAGGGTTGATGAAGACACAATGCGGGAAGGCATCCATCAAAGAAGTCGTGTTGTCAAAAGAGGAGTGGCTTCTGTTGGGCATATGAGGTGTCGTGAATTGCAGACTGTAAGCAATTCCTTTCGCTCCTTTCTTACCTTCAAGCAAATCCTCAATACCTTCCGGCGGTCTGACATACTGAGCACGCGCTGCTTTCTGTTTTAATCGTCCTCTTTCCGCAAGGAAAGGAGAGTAGAAGTTAATCTTGCCTGTATCGGTTGGGAATTCTCCCGGAGCAAATCTGGCGGTATCAATGACGGAAGTCTCCGGTTTAACAAAGAGCTGAACGTTGCCTTCCTTCTGCATTTCTTCAAAGGTCGGAAGTTTGAATTCAGGATTAAGTTCCTTGTATTTTTCCGGAACTTTAGCGCCCGCCCATTGAATCTTCATGACATCAATGTCGGATTTACCGTCGCGTCCCCAGTTAATGCCGAGACGCTGAGCAATCAATTCATTAATTTGCCAATCGGTCTTGCATTCATACATCGGATCAAGAATCTGATTAACGAAGTTCGTATCCGTCTTGACTCTGGAACCGGTGATGAAGCTTTCTTCGAAATGAGAGACAACAGGGAAAATAATGTCTGAGTACCTGGCTGTCGTACTCATGAAGCGGTCATAGGCAATGACGGAAGTTAATTTATTCCAAGCCTCTAATTTTGGATTGATGGCCGCACGCTGATTGAAAACGTCTCCACTTCCGGCTCCCTTAATGAACATTTCAAGATGGAGTCTCGGATCTTCTCCTAAATCGATGCCGTTGAGAAGTTTAATGTCTTCTCTTAATTGTTCCGGGGTGCGAGTATCGCGCCCTGTCATAATGACTTGGCTCGAGACGTGCGTGGAGAACAAAAGCGGTTTAAAGGTTTTGCCGTGCGCCATTCCTGGAGCTTTGCCGAGTTTCACGGACATACCTTCATTCGGAGATAAAGAACCGATACCGCCGCCGCGAACAGTGGCATTTCCTGTCATTGCAGCTAATGCCAGCATGAGCCAGGTGTAATACATACCGTTTCCGGTTCTTTGTGCACCGCCGGCTGTCCAGGCAGAATAGATACAGGCAGGTTTGGTTTTACCGTAAGCAATTGCCAGATTCTTAATCGTCTTAGCAGGAACGCCGGAAAGAAGTTCTGCCCATTTCAATACGCCTTCTTCTCCGCCGTGTGTTGTATTCAATTCGTCTAAATATTCAACAAAACTTTGTCCCTGCGGAACGGTGAAGCTTTGACCTTTCCATGGATGACCGTCAATAGGACTCTTCGCCGGAGAATTACTGATGACAGAGTCTCCGGGGAAGAATCCGAAGGTATATTCCTTGATATAAGCAGGATTATGAAGATTTCTGCGGAAGATCGTGTTTGCCATGGCAGCAAGGATCGCAGAATCGGTTCCCGGTCTTGGTGCAATCCAAGCAGGCACACCAGGAATGCCGGTTGCCATAGCGCCTACCGTACCGGTATATCTCGTATCAATCACAACAATCGGAATACCTTTCTCTCTTGCCTTTGTCATGATGAAAGGTAAGTGCGGAGAGGTGGTTTGAGGATCAGCCGACCAAACGATGATCAGTTTGGAGTTCAGCGTATCGATTGCAGGATGTCCTTTAACGCCTTTTCCTAATGCGTTATACAGGCAGTCGTTTTGGTTGCCGGCTGAATGGTGACCGTAAGCAGAAAGGCATGGTCCCAGCATATTTAGCGGAGCGCAGCCATTGTTCCAAATCGGCAGATAGCCGAGTTCTTTCTGGCGATCTTGCATTTTGCGGATTGCCTCGCATGCTCTGTCTAATGCTTCGTCCCAGGAAACACGTTTGAAACCGGCTGTATTTCCTCTTTCAATCGTTTGTATCAGAGGATATTTAAGGCGGTCGGGAGCATACAAGCGTTTTCTTTCTGCATAGCCTTTCATGCAGGCTCGACGCTGCATCTTTCCGATAGACTCATCCGAAGGAAGGCAGCCTTTGGAAGGGATGTCGCCGGCACTGGTTAGTGCTAGAAGCTTTCCGTCTTTGACGTGTGCTTTGAGCATGCATTGTCCGTGACAATGGATCTCATGGTAAGTATTAACAACCCTGACGTCGTCTTCCAGGGCCGGAATCGTTCCGTTAATCAAAGGTGATTTTTGATTGTTAATGGCTTGTGCCCAAGTATTCAAACTTAGTGAAGTTGAAGCGGCGCCCACGGCTGTCGTACCTAAGAAAGTCCGACGTGTAAGCTTTTTGGTTGTCATGTGCTCTCCTTATTACTCGAGAAATGAGGTGATGCAGCCATTTTGATTTCTTGGACTGACCAGAGGAACTGTCTATTAGTGCAGTTATTCAGTTTTGGAATAACGATCTTCTCTTAATCATCCTGCAACACCTCATCTGAGTTCTTTTGAACAGTATGGGCACCAGGAATAGAAAATAAATGTTGTAATGTAATTTGCAGTACAATAGTGACAGCATAATGTAGTTTCATAGGTGATTTTATGACGGCACTTACAGTTAGGCTTAGTCAATTTGATAAGGCGATGTTGGATGACTTAGTGGAAAAAACAGGTGAAAGTAAAACAGCACTGGTTATTGACGGACTACGTTCTCTTCACAGTGCTTTATTGGACGACGAAAGAGCAACTTATCTCCCCGAAAAAGAATTCAACGATTTTTTGGATCAACTGACAGAAGGGGAGAAAGATCCGCGAATTCTTTCTGCAAGAAGGCGTTTGCTGAATCTTACGCCGGTCTGGGAAGAATGAAATGATCCCATTTACGAAGCCATTGCCGTTAAGAGAAGAGCATCAAGAATTATTCCAACACTTTCAGTGTGGAGAGTTGACTCTTGATAATTGGTTGAAGACAAAGGCTCTGGAGAATGAAATCAAAGGGGCAAGTCGTACTTTTCTATCTTTCTCAACGGAAACTGGGGATGTGGCAGGATATTTTTCGTTAGCCTCTCATTCTGTTCGGCATTTGGACCTTCGAGCCAAACTGAGGCGAAACATGCCGGAACCGTTGCCTGTAATCCTACTTGGGAGGCTTGCAGTCGATAATAAATACCAACGGCACGGACTTGGAGAGTCTTTGTTGTACGAGGCAGTGAGAATCGTAAAGGCCGCTGCTGAAACGATTGGTATCGTTGCGCTCGTTGTTCACCCAATTTCAGAAGATGCAGCGGCTTTTTACATAAAACATGGTTTTTCTGTCGCAAAAACTTCAAAGCAAATGCTTTTCATGGGATTGAGGTGAAACCACTTTTCACCCACTCATGCAGTCGAGAGTTTTCAGGTGCTAAGCTGAGTTTTTCTGATCTCGATGCCGCCTTTAATCCTTAAAGTAACCAAAAGCGATCCAACTAAGTAAAAATCTCTTTTTTAGCCGTAGTTATCTGAATTATTGAGTTTTTCTTCCTTTTCATAACGATCGTGTTACAACGCGATCATTATTGAGAGGGACAATCATGGGCAGACCTTTATCAGGAGTTCCTCACGTCGGAAGACGTACTGAAACTAGAAAAGACGTTATTAAGTACATTTATGGAGGACGACTATCTGTGATCCTCAGACCAAAGAAGTTAAAGTATCTGCCTGCAAATTGATTAGCAAAATCCTCAAGTGCAACGAGGAAATTATCCCAACTCGTCTTAAAAAACCGGCTGCATCCAAGCCTGTTGCTGCAGTCAAGGCCGTCGGCGTTCATATTGGTGCTCACGATTACCATGGAGGCGGGATACTTTCTCAGAGTTTGGTATTTGGCAGAATTGTTGCAAATCAAGCGGCCAATTACATCAAGGAATGGAAATCTTAAATGGTAAAACGACCTCAACCTCGAAAATTTCTTAGAGGCCTAATGCTTAATTGCTGCGGTAATCGCGTCATTGAGGTGTTTGCGGGTGTTGTGAGAACGTACTTCCAATCCACTAAACATCTTGTCAAAGATATGCAGAAGGAGTTTTTTGAGGAAAGAGCAACTTTGCTTGAAACACTTCTAGCGGCCTTAAACCGTAAAGATCTAGCCGAAGCGACAGAGCCTCTGAGGCAAGTGATTACGGCAAAAACTTCGGTGTTAAACGAATAACCAAGTGCCGGAAACAATTTATCGAACTGGTATGGGATCAAAGCGAGTTTTAAGGCTCTTTTTTTGGTACTTGCTTCATCTTCAAAAGTGAATCTAAATGATGAGTCCGTGCTCACGCAGGATTAATGCGTGTTTATCCGTAAAAGGATGGGAGTTTTCATTGAAAGATTTTGTTTTTTCGCTTTGAGCGGTAAACTCGATTACTCTCTCAATTTCCAAGTAAAGAAACAAAATCATGAGCGAACAATCCAATGTTACAGATTTACCATTAGCACCTAATCTTCAGGATCAGCTTGGCCTCTCGAATTACATAATGGCTTTGTGCAGCTTCATCAAAACTGCACAAACCCCGATGACAATAGCGGTGCAAGGAGAATGGGGATGTGGAAAAACATCTTTGATGAACTCGCTCTACGCGCATTGCTGCGCGAACTTTATTCCTCCATCATCAGACGAACCTCCCCAGGAACGCCTGCTCGACGAGGATGAATCCAGGCCTTATCTCGGAGTGTGGGTTAACACATGGCAATACTCTATGCTAAAGAATGACAGTGACGCGCAAGTGGCTGTCATTAAAGGTGTTGCGCGAGAGATGAATGCTCAAATGGATAAACTTTTGGGTTCTTCTACCACAGCTAGAGAAGTTGGACGCAAGTTAATGAATTCTCTTGGAGGCATCGCCTTGACTGCTGCGAAAGTTGGAATCCACTCCGTCGGACTTAATCCTGAGTCTTTGGATGACTTTAGGGAAGCGATGCAAAGTGAACAAGAAGGGCCGGAGCATGTTAGAAGAAAATTCAAAGAATCTGTGGCCACTTATCTAAAAGAGTACAACGAAGGGCAAAGGCTCAAAAACCGGGTGAAAGGTTTTATTTTCTTTATTGATGACCTCGATCGACTGGATCCACCCGTTGCCGTCCAAATTCTTTCTCTTTTGAAAAACCTCTTTGAAGCGGAAAATTGCATTTTTATTCTTGCTATCGATTATGAGGTTGTTGTGGAAGGACTTGTGAGTCGATTCGGTAAGAAGACAGAAAGCAACGAGAGAGAATTTCGTTCATTTTTTGACAAGATTATTCAGCTCTCTTTCCGAGTCCCGATCGAGAGCTACCAGATCGATACTTTCTTGAAGTCGCTTTTAACAGATATTAAATTTTGTAAGCGGACAAAAACTCTGGAAAATGAAGATTTCCTTGCCGATATCACAAGTCTTGTTTTGAATTCTTGCGGAAAGAATCCGCGTTCAATCAAACGAATGGTCAATACGCTTTCTCTTGTGAGGAAAATCCATGAATTTAATCCGTCAAGAATTGAAAGAGAATATCCCGAGATTTTCTTAAAACTCCTTATGGCAGTGGTCTGCATGCAATCTGCTTATCCGAGAATATATGAGGAATTGCTTAAGCGCCAAAACCTTTTTGAGTGGATGGACAACGACGAAAATGCGCCTAAAACATTTGAAGAGATTGTGGCCGAAGTTGAGGATATTGGTCCGGGTAATTTCATTTTAGAAGAAAATCTGTTAACCGATCCATGGGTCAATAAAAGAAGCAGAAATGTTCAAAATCTTCTTAATAAACTTTTCCATCTTTGCATGGAAATTAAGCTGAAGGAAATCAAAGACAACTCCTCTTCTGAGTCCAATATAAGGACGACTAAAGGTGTTCTTTCCCAAGTTCTTCAAGCTTCGAAACTTACATTTGCGGAATCTGAACAGGAGGAAGACTTAGAGTTTGAAAACTTCGAGGAATTCATTGATTTTTGGACTTCCTCTGACCGCCAAACTGAGAAAGTTGAGGAGGAGACAGCAAATGAACTATTCGATTTTTACGAGATCTTTAGCCGGATGGCGGAAGATTTGGTTGAGACCAAGTACATAAATAACGAAATAAGGTTTCTGGCTCAAAAACAGACTGGCGGCTTTCGCGAAATTTTTTGGGTCAAGTTAGTTCCAACCGGCTTCGTCATCCAGTGCGGTTTTAATAAAATTTTAGTTAGAGAGAAAAAAAATTAAAGGCGTTCGTAACGCCCTCTACGTGGAAACTGTTGAACAATTCCGAGGGAACGAGTTTGGCCCGATTAGAGGGAGAATCAAACGGCTAACCGGTAGAAAATCACTAAAAAAATGGATCAACGCGAGAGACGAATATTATTCTCAGCTTAGTGATCAATTGGAAGAAACAGATACGGAGGAAGATTTCCAAGAAGATGACAACAACTAATCATTTAGGAGCTTCGGAAATTGATCCTTTCTATATGGACAAAATTGATAAGTTGACTTGTTTTTTCATTGACTGCTATGAATTGCTGAGAAGCAACTAGATCTTACATGGAGCCGCTAAAAAGAGGGGTAGTAACTTCGGTTGTTTTACTTGGACCTGTGAGGCCGTGAATTAAACCTTTCTGATTAATTTACAGGGGCCCCGAACCTGTTGGCTATTCGGGGCTCTATTAAACCTAATATTTCGTATTACTTAACGTATGCCGCAGCTTTTTCACCGGCAATTCGACCGTATGTCAAACCGATAATGGCCGCAAATCCAACCTCATTGGCATAAGCTTCATGACCGGAAGCTGCACCTGCTGCATAAAGTCCAGGGATAACATGACCTTTAGTATCAAGAGCCTCAGCTTTGGTATTGGTCTTGATACCGCCATAAGTGGACTGCATGGACGGTGTCACAAGGGCCGCATAGTAGGGCGGATTAAGCATCGGATACTGAATCTTTCTTCCGAAAGCTTTATCGTTCTTCAATCCTTCTTTGCAGTCTTTGATGTAAGCATCCATTGTTTCGATGAAAGCTTTTTGGTTGACATCAAGTTTTTTGGCAAGTTCCGGAATCGTTTCTGCTTTGACAAAGTAACCGGCGTCCGCGTAGTTGCGCATCAACTTAAGGTTGTCCATCGCTTTCTGATCAACAACAGCATAAGCTTCGTGCTTCGGCTGCTTCATCATGGCTTTGCTCTTGAAGTTAATCGAAGGATGATTTTCATCAACGAAGCGTTTGCCGTCATGATTGACAAGAACGGTATAAGGCGTGATGGCCGTCAGAGAAACACCGTCTTTCTTTGTGAGCGGGTGGCAGAGGTAATTAACTTTAATCTGTTCCATGGATGCGGTGTCTGCACCGATCGCTTGAGCCATTCGAATGCCGTCGCCGGTCAGAGAAGATGCGCCGGTAGTCGGACGACCGATCCAGTCAGGTGCGTAGCGTTTGAGGAGTTCCGGGCTCGCGGAGAATCCGCCTGTAGCAACGATCACCGCTTTACTCAGAACTTTGTATTTTCCTTCCGGAGTAGAGACTTCAACGCCGACGGCTTTTCCATGATCAGACAGAATTTCTGTGACTTTGCTGTTGAGGCGATACGGAATACCTTGTTTTTCGACTTCGGCTTTCAGTGCCTTCATGATGTGAGGTCCGGGAGCGCTTCCGTCTTTAGTGATGTGGAAGTACTTGTCTTCTTGGAACCGGCCGAAGGGAACGCCAAGCTGCTCTAACCAGTCGATGATTTCTCCGCCTCTGCGTGCATAAGTCTCAACATTGGCTTTATTAATAGGAATGCCTTTGTCTTTGGCCTGTTTCATCAGGTGATCGACATAATCCTGAGTGGATTTGCCTTTAATACCGTGTTCTTGGATGAACTTACTGCCGCCGGCAGTAATACCGGTAGAGATGTTCATAGAATCTCCGGCGCCTAGCATTCCTTGTTTTTCAATGACAAGAACGTTTTTGCCTTTTTCTTTAGCGGCAATGGCGGCTGTCAAACCGGCAATACCCGATCCGATAACAACAATATCAGCCTTCTCATCTTTCATGGCTTGTTTTGCTTTTATTGGCAAAGTGGTAAGAAGCAGAGGTGAAAGGTCTTTAGTGGCTTTGCTCAAAGCGTTTTGAGTTGCTTTAATTAAACCTTGGCTGCTGAAAGTGGCACCGGCGATGTTGTCGACCTTAAGTGTCTGCCGTTCGATAATTTCTTTCGGCAGTTGAGTAAGCGGCGCGTCAGAGAGACCGGCAGATTCTCGGTGAGAAAGAACTTGGATGTTGGTGATCTTGTTCTGATTAACAGTGACTTCGACTTTCATCGGGCCGTTTCGACCGTTTGCTTCTCCGATATATTTGCCGGGAACAAATTCTACTGAGGAGGCTGCGTATAAGTTCGTTCCTAAAAGGCCTGCAGATAAAAGCAGCGCGAGTTTTGAGATTTTGAACATTGAGATTTCTCCTTGAGTGAGTATTTCTATTGAGCTGCATCAACAACGATATCGACTTCGATACTTAAGTACTCATTCTTTTAAAATTTAGTAAAAGGGGATCTTTCAACTAAAAATGTTCGCTCGAATCTCAATATTCCTGTTATCCCAGCTAATGCTCCTTACAGTCCACGCGGCTGAACAGGTTGTCGTAGGTGTAAGCCTTGATCCTCCGCAAGATAATAATCAGAAGATCGTAGAGCCGACGCTTAACGTTCTTAAAGAAACGTTCGGCCCGCAGAACCTTAAAATCGTGCGTCTGCCTCTTCCCGAGCTGGAGAAAAACTTAGAAGACGGAAAAATCGACATTTTCCTTTCTACCTCAGGCTTGTCCAGGCGAATGGCACAGAAAGGGGCCAAAGAATTGGCAACAATGGTCTCTGACCGTTTGCCCAATCCCAATGAAGCTTATGGAACTTTGTTTATTACAAGAAAAGACAGTCCGATTAATAATCTCTCAGATATGCAGGGTCATTCGTTGGTCGCGAATCTGAAAGGCGGATTCTATGGCCATCAAATCGGACTCGGAGAACTCGTTAGACAAGGCCATGACCCTTATACCTTTTTCAGCTCTGTTCATTATGTAGGCAGAGACCTCAAAAAGGTAGTTGATGCCGTTTTGAAAGGAAAAGCCGATGTTGGTTCAGTATCGAGCTGTTTTTTAGAAGATACGTATCCTAAGGATGGTGAGGTCTGGAGAAACCTAAAAGGAATCGGAGTTAAGCCTAATGCCACTGGCTGCTTGGCTTCCACGGATCTTTATCCTAATTGGTCTGTTTCCACGATGCCGAGAGCAGATCCCGCAGTTGCAAGGAAAGCCGCCGAAGCTCTTCTTGCAATGCCTAAAGCAGAAGGTGGAATGGGCTGGAGTATTGCCACGGATTCAACAAAGACCGATGAATTATTCAAAGATCTTCAAATTGGTCCTTTCGGATTTCTGAAGGATTGGTTCTCTAAAGAGTTCAGAATCAGATACGCGGGTTGGCTCCTATTAGGCATTGGACTTTTTGCCTCTTCACTCCTCTTAAGTTTCATTCTCGGACAAATTGTTCGTAAAAGAACGAGATCATTAACAGAGTCTCTTAAAAAACAGAACGAGCTGAGACGAAAGGAAAAGGCGGTATCTGAAAAACTCAGTGCGCTTGAACGTTTAGGCGTGGTTGATCAGCTTAGTTCAATCGTCGTACATGAATTGCGTCAGCCCCTGACGACAATCCGAGCTTTTCTATTTGGAGCTAAGAAGAAGGCAGAGAAGGGCGTTCTAACCTCTGAAGAAGCTCTAACTGTTTTTGAAAAAATCGAAGCTCAGTCCAATCGCGCTCAAAGGATCGTGGACGATGTACGTAAGTACGCAAAGCAGAAGGCAGGGAAGTATGAAAAGTTCTCGCTTTCGGCCGCTGTGGATTCCGCACTAAAGGACTTTAAAGACTCCGGCTCTTATTTCGGAGCTCTACAGGTGGCTGTCAATGAAAACATCACCATGCGAGGGAGCAGACTTGAGATTGAGTTGGTAGTACACAACCTCTTAAAAAATGCAGCTGAATCAATTAGCCAGCATCAGCGTCGCCATCCTTTAATTTCTATTGCTCTGTCAAAGGAGGACGATAAGGCTGTACTTATCGTTTCCGACAATGGAGGAAGCTTAACGAAGTCTCCGTCTAATGTTCTTTCCTCCAGCAAACCGGAGGGCCTTGGCTTAGGCTTGTTAATTGTTAAGGCCGGCCATTGCTGCTCGCCATGGAGGAAGCTTTAGATTAGATGTTGATGATAAAAGGGCAACGGCTTGTTTGACTCTTCCAATACCTGAGGACTTAAATGAAAAGTGAAAATGACAAAATCGTCCCTTTAATCCGTATTGTCGACGACGATATGGACTTGTTGGAAGGCTTGGTCTATATGCTGGAAGGAGAAGGCTGGGAAGTTAAAACATATCCGACGGCAGAATCTTTTCTTGTTTTGGATGATTCTTCGAGACCGGGTTGTCTTGTCTTGGACTATCTAATGCCGAAAATGAATGGCGTTGAACTTCAAAATCGTTTGAAAGAAAAAGGCTTCTCTCATCCGATTCTCTTCCTAACTGCTCACGCGGATCTTGATATGGCGATATCCGTGTTTAGAAAAGGAGCGGACAACCTTTTGAAAAAACCGGTTGATCCACAAGAACTTATAGATGCGATTTCTGAAGCTATAAGGAAAGATTCAGTAGACCAAAGTCAGGGAAATATAGAAGACTTGAATAAGCGTTATCAATCTTTATCGACAAGAGAGAAGCAAGTTCTGTCACTTGTAAAAGAGGGACTCACAAATTTTGAAATCGCTGAACGGCTTGGATTAAGTGAGCGCACGGTCGAGAGTCACCGCTTTCATGCCTACGGAAAACTCGGCCTTAAATCGAAGACGACAGAACAAAATCAGTTGAAGGAAATTCTTTCGCACCTCTCTCAATGAACTCCCAGAACAAGGGATATTCCAAATTTCAACCTAAGTATCATCTTTCCCTAGATTTGTCGCGTTCAATTCGTTTTCTTTTACTAGGATCTTAAATCTCCTCACTAAAAGAATGAGAGGTACCTTTGGGTATTCGATTGCAGTTTTGCCTCAGACGGCAAAACCTAAGGTCATCAGGATGTTAATGTATACCGAACTCATACGTATGAATCGTTTTATTCAATGAGGAGAGTCTGTCGAAGTAAGAAAACCCACCGAATTTTTTCTAATGATCTTTAAGTTCTTTCGACTAACAAATTTCGTTTAAGAGGTACTAGTTAAAAAAAGGGTCCATACGCCAGGAAAAGTTATTCGTTTTTTCCCTAGCAGGATAAGAAAACAAAGAGTCCCATCAGTCTTCTTTTTTATTAAAAGGAACTCAACATCAAGTTAGGATTAGTTCCAAAAAATCGCAGACCAGCCAGCGATCTAAGTCCCTCCGACTGGTCATTACTAGCTTATTGATTCAAAGACTACTTTGCAGCCTCAGCACCGGCAATCCTTCCGTACACTGTAGCCATAACAAGTCCGGAAATCCCGCCGCCGCCAAGTCCTGCCTGATAAGCCAAGTGGCCTGTGACGTCGCCGGCGGCATAAAGTCCCGAAATAGGGGTTCCGGCAGTTGTCATGACTTGCGCCTTCTTGTTGATTTCTAATCCGGAATAAGACGTGTAAATTTGGGGCTCACACTCAAATGCGTAGTAGGGTCCCTTATCGATCGTATCCAGTAGCTTTGTTCGGTTTTGATATCTATCTTTGCCTTTTAATACGTCTTCGTTGTATTCCTTAATGGTCTTTTCAAGGTTTTGGTAGTTAATACCTTCAACCTTTGCCAGATCCTTCAAGTTGTCGAATTTGTCGACTTTCTGTTTGTCGAAGAAGATCTTTAGGCTGGTGTCTTTGTATTTTTCAACAGCCTTGGAATCAAGGATCCAGTAAGCGAGTTTGAACTTGTTCTCGACCATCTTGTGGTTAACAGCAAGATATCCGCGTGTCTCATCTTGGAAACGCTGACCGTTCTTATTAACGATGATCAAAGGAACTTCAACCAAAGGCTGACCGATGGAAACATTGCTGTGTGTTCCGACGAACAGCATGTTCATGCCGAAGCCATAATGTTCAACAATGACATTTGCTCCAAGTGCGGTCGCAGCCTTAATGCCTTCTCCGACATTAAGCTTCGAGCCGTGTGATTTAACGCCTTTCAGATAAGGATGGTATTTTTCAACCATCTCTTTGCCGTTAGCAAAACCGCCGGTTGCAAGAATTACACCGTGGTCAGCATAGATTGCGTACTTGTTTCCTTTGTTATTTTCTAGGATTGCACCGATGACGCGGGCATTGCGTTTTTCACTTTCAGTAATCAGGGAAACAAGCTTAGTGTTCAGAATAATTTCAACTCCGAGAGATTCAGCTTTTGCCTGAAGAGCCTTAATGGCTTGCGGTGAACCGACTCTATAACCCGGTGCAAAATAATGAACACGTTTGCGATTGCCGATGGCTTGAGCCGGCTGGTCCGTAAACCTGACGCCCAAAGATTCAAGCCAATCCAGATCCTTAGGACCTTGTTCATAAACTAACCGCGCAACGCCGGTGTCTCTCTTCAGGAAACGATTCAGCTTTAATCCTCTTTCAAGGGAATCCTGCCAGTTAATTTCCAGGGAATCATCAATTCCTGCTTTTTTCTGGATCTTAGTGCCGCCAATCCAATATCCTGAACCGGAAAGGATAGAGTGGCCGCCTAAAAATCCGCCTTTTTCAACCAGCATGACTTTTGAGGCCCCGCTTTGTTTAGCTGAAATAGCCGCACACAAACCGGCCATGCCGCCGCCAACGACTAAAACGTTGGATCGAACGTCTGACTTATCTGCTGCGATTGCTGTCATAGGTAGAGAAGAAAGTGAAAAAGCAACGCCTGCAGAGATTTTAAAAAATTGTCTTCTTTGCATAAAATGTCTCCTTAGGTGAAGAACACTTACAGATTAGCGGTCCGTAGTTTTTCTACCTACCGCTTTTACTCAACCTATATTGCAATTTTGCAAGTTAGAGGACTGACCCATGCGACCCAAAAATAATTTATTAAATTGGAAGGTCTTGGAGAGTCTTGAGCGCACTGGCAACTTAACCCAAGCTTGTATCGAAAATGATTGTGATCTTTCCACAGCGTCAAGGCAGTTAGTCGCACTAGAAGAGGACTTGGGTGTCTGCCTTCTCGATCGGAGAAGAAAGCCCTTGCAGACGACAAGGTTTGTGAAAACTAATATTTCTTTAATTCGTCGAATTGTTCGTCTCCACGATGAATTATTGGAGGAAGCCGCTAAAGAATTGAGCAGCCGAAACGACAAGTTCATCCGATTCGGTCTAACAACGAGCGCAATTGTTCACGGAGTAGTCGGCCTGATAAACAAATTTAATACTGAATATCCTGATATTGAAATCCAATTGGTTCCGGATATGGATCACACTTCGGTTATGAATAAGGAAGTAGACATTTCCTTAGTGCCTTACGAACCGAAAGAATCTGAGTTGACAGTTCTTCCTATAGGCCAGTGTTTCACGCTTTTAGTGGCTTCTCCTGCTTATCTCGCTAAACGGGGCGAGCCGAAAATAATCACTGACCTTAATGATCAGGGTCATACGCTTTTATTAAAGCGCAAACCTTTCTATCCGGAGGCAGAAGATCTCGTTTACGGGAACCTTATCTATGATTTTTATACAGGACAACTGAGAAAATTAAAAGACAATAAGGAAGGGGCGTTCGGCAAAAAGGGCGCCGGAAAGGTAACAACGAAATTTGTCGGTGATCAAAACGGTTATATTTCTGCTCTTTCAGGAGAAGGGATTGCTGTCGACCTGCCTCTTTCTTTCATAAAACGTGACCTTATGGGTGGTTCTTTAGTACCGGTTCTTAAAGGCTGGAAAAGAAAACCCTGGAGCCGAAATCTGGTAGTTCATAAGGAGAATTCACATTGGGAAGAACTCCATACGTTTGCTCGTTGGTTCCAACTACACGAGCGAATTGATTCCCACCAGCGGTGGAATGAAATGTATCAGTTTTGCGAAGTCCCAGGGGAGGCTTACGCCAACTCTTAAAGTTGTGGAGATTTCCTGTTCTTAAACCGGAAAAGTTCACCTATGCATAATCTTAAAGGTCCGTTCTTCCTGTTGTTTAGCTGCTTGCTGTTCAGTGTTACAGGAACATTGCAACAATTAGCTCCGGAAGGACACACTCCAGTCGTAATTACCGAGGTGCGAATGCTCCTCGGTTCCCTAACCATATTAGCTTGGTGCCTATTCACACATAGGCTTCCTTCTAATTGGTCAGTTGTTCCGTGGAAGCCGATGCTAACCGCGGTAGCAAGTGTTTTGTTGTATCAGCTGTTGTTTTTCTACTCAGTAGCAGAAGTCGGAGTTGCTGTTGGTTCGGTAGTGGCAATAGCGACAACGCCTTTATGGGCGGCTGCTGTTGCATTCTTGCTGTTTAGAAAGAAGCCTTCCAAGTTTTGGGTATTTGCCACTGTGCTCGCTATTGCCGGTGTTTTTCTGATTAATTTTGGAGGCGGTTTGCAGGCTCAAAGCGTAGATTGGAAACTCTTACTTCCGGTTGCCGCCGGACTTTGCTACGGAGTAGAAATCATCGCGGTTGGGAAGGTGGTTGAGAAACTAAATCCTGAAACGACGATGCTCTTAGAAATGGGCCTTGTAGCCGTGTTGCTTTTGCCGGTGACATTTTTCTTTCCGACTAAATGGATTTTTACAACAGGAGGAATTCTGGTTTCTCTAGGTTTAGGTGTGGTGACTGCCGGAATTGCCTACCCGTGTTTTACCTACGGTATTAAATACACATCTCCTGTTGTGGCTTCTACATTAGCGTTGACAGAGCCGCTGATGGCGGCCGCTCTTGGAATATTTTTTCTTCATGAAAATCTCTCTATCTCCATGGGTTTAGGCATGCTGAGTTTGATGGCATCTGTCATCGTTTTAATTTTTGAAGAACCGAACAATCATTCTTAATTTCTTATGAATTAGAGCTTGAGCAGAAAGTGGTTTTCCTGCCAACCCTGCTAAATTTACTGGACCAATATTCAAGCAAACATTCGTTGTCCTTTGAGAACAGACGGGATTTAATAAATTCCGCGGAATTTCTTAAATGATCTCACTAGACTGTATTTGAAAAGGCAGAATAACGGTAACAATCCGTCTTTAGGCATCTCTCATTTGAGTAATTGATATGCTCAAGTAGGAGTTGTTGTTTTCGCTGAACACGTCAACTCCCAAATGAATATACTGAAACCGCCTTATCCAAGTTAGCGGGTAGTCTAGATTTACTGGGGACAAAGGGCGGGTTTATTAAGTAAGATTTGGACGCCTTTCTTGATTTACCTGCTTGGGTCTTGTTATTGCTTCGCTGATGCGGATAAGGTCCTACCGCCAAAATACAGCTTTATTCATCTTCGATGACGACCATCGATCATCTCCCGATAAATCGCAAAGATTTTCTTCAACCCTAGAGCCTCACTCTTTGTCCTTCGCGTTCAATAGGCCTCGATTGGAGCCCGATTGACTGGTCCTGAGGTGCTTGTTTTGTATTATCGGTTATCACAACTTGAGTTTGTCCCGTTACCAAAGATTAGCGTGCACTTTGAAAGTTTTACTTCTAAAACATAAGGATAGCTAAGAAAAATGTATCTAAGTTTTTTGTAAGACTGCTTTCGTCGGCTTGAAGCCTTGTTGGAGTCTTTCTATTGTTAACAAGGCTGGCTAAGGCGGCAGCGGTCTCTAGCTTGCGATTACTTATTGCATCTGAGTGAGAACTGTTTTCCAGTTAATCCTTTCCTAATTGGCTGAAGAGGTAAAAATGAGTTCTAATCCAATGGCTCTGATTCGTGTCATAGACGAAGAAGAGAGTGCGAGAAACTCTTTGAAATTCCTTCTTGAACAGGAAGGGTGGAAGGTGCGTCTTTATTTTTCCATTAAAGATTTTTTTGAAAATGATAATCCGATGATACCCGGCTGCCTCATTTCAAACATTCAAGTGAGGGAAACATCTGGATTTGAGCTGCAAATTAGGTTAAAGAAAAGTGAGTGCCCGATGCCGCTTATTTATATTAGCGCCTATGCGGATGTCGGGACAGCGGTTATGGCCTTAAGAGAAGGCGCATACGATTTTTTAACAAAACCGATTAATGATGAAAGACTTCTTGAAAGCGTCGAAGCTGCTGTGAATGAAGATTGGCAGTTTCGCTCTACCCTCAAAAACGTCAAGAAAAATAGAGAACTTCTCCTCACTTTGACCGGTCGGGAACTCGACATCGTACGCCTCATAACGAAAGGTCTGAATAATAAGGAAATAGCAGAGGAACTGGGCATCGCAGAAAAAACGGTCAAAGTTCACCGCTCATCTATATATCGAAAATTGCAGGTCCGCACTCCATTGGAAGTTTTTAAAATAATTGATAGCGTTTATCGAGGAAATAACCTATTCCGGAGTTATGAAAAAACGCAGTTCCTAGATAATCTTAATAACTTTCTTTAAGAGAGGTGCCTTAATCAGCACCTCTTTCAAAAGGTAATTACTGTTTAATAAGGAGTGCGCCGATCAAATCCGGTTATTTAACCTTGAAATCAAAACTGTGGCACTGTGCGCAATAATTTTCCGGAGCGGCATGCTGCAGATGACAAAGCGTGCACTCTAATTTGTTGCCGTAATGGGGCGATACATGTGGATTCTGAGGTTTTATTCCTTGAGTTTTCTTTTCAATTTCATCGGGAGCATGGCATTTCGAGCATTGGTTAATGTCCGGGGCAGTAATTTCATTTCTCTCACCATGGCATTCCTTACAAGTCACATTTTTAACTCCGTGGCGATCTGCGCCGAGCGGAGCACTCTCCTGAGCAAAAGAAGCATCAAAGTAAAAAAGGGCTACGGATAAAAGAAAGGAGCTGAGCAGGAGTCTTTTCATAATCCCTCCAACAGAAGGTCGACCAAAAAGATTTTCTTCTGATCGACCATTCTTCGGCTAATTCCTCAAGCGAGAATATCGTTCTTTAGGATTTGGCGCAGTTTTCGCCGGCCATTCGTCCGAAGACTAAACAATCGAGGATAGCGACTGAGCCTAATCGGACTGCCCCGTGTACATGTCCCGTCGCCTCCCCGGCCGCGTATAAGCCCTTGATAGGTTTATCTGTTTTCACGTCAAGCACCATGCATTTATCGTCTGTAATCAGACCACCCATGGTGTGGTGAACTTTAGGCTGAAGCTCGCCGACATAGAAGGGCGCAGTTTCAACAGGCAATTGCTCGTTATTGATATAACGGCCTAAGACAGGATCCTTTTTGTTTTTTACATATCCGTTGAACTCTTCAACCGTCTGTTTCAACTGCTCGGCGTCAATCCCTTGTGCTTTTGCCAGTTCATCTAACGTGTCATATTTGAAGATCAAATTCCGTTCGAGATGCTTGTTTAACATTCCCGGACGCTGTGTTTCAAAAGGTTTTACACCGTTTGCATCAGCAATGGCGAAGCATTTACGCCCGTTGGCCTGTTCGACCATAATCGCGTCCGCTCTTACTTTTCTATTTGCCAATTCATTCACAAATCGTTTGCCGGCGCTATTGGTCCATAGTCCGTATTCTGCCGCTGCTGTTTGATTGAATTGCCAGCCGATGCCCATGCCTTTTTCATGAGGATTTCCCCACGGACCGCACTGAATCCAATCGTTTACCCGATGCTGGAGGTTTCTCTCCAAAGTTCGGAGGTTGCTCCTGGCTGATTAGTGGTATCTAAGGTAGCATTAAGTTTCGGATCCTGAATTGTTCTGTAAGGAACATCAGCTGAGAAACCACCATAACAGAGAATTACACCTTTATTGGCTTTCAGGGATTTGTGTCGACCGCTTCCAGCCTTAGGAAAACGGTATCCTTCAAAGACTTCGACGCCTTCTACACCGTTTGCTGTTCGGATGATCTTGTCAACGTACGTTCTTAGACGAATCGGGATGCCAAGTTCAAGACATTTATCTAACTGTTTGTTGACGATTCCTGCGCCTGAGCCAATCTTTGTTGTCACATAGCGCGGAACTGAGTGGCCGCCTTCCTGACCGATCGCATCGGGCAAGTATTCGACACCTAATTCATTGACGGTCCACTCATAAGTGGAAAGGACACGATCAACCATCTGGTGAACTTTCTTCACATCATTCATATAGTTGCCGGCCACGAGAATATCTTTCTCAAGGAGCTCCTTTGAATCTTCAATGTTGTGTTTCTTTTGCTGCGGACAGCCGGTGGCTGTAAGAATTCCTCCGTTAATGATTGAGTTTCCGCCGGCGGTTGGCATTTTTTCTAACACGATGACGTTTGCTCCTGCTTTTTTAGCTTCAATCGCCGAAGCGAGGCCGGCGAAGCCTGAACCAACCACAATCACATCAAAGGTTTCATCCCATTTTTTAGTCTGAGCGGATACTGTCGCGGCTAAGATACCGGATGACGAAAATACAGCCCCTGCGACAGACGTTTTCAAAAATGATCGACGGGAAGAAGTATTCATAAGGCCCCCCTTTTGTTGACAAGGTTATTTCAAGAGATCAAAAGCCATTTTAGAGGGGGATAGTGGACTAAGAAATACGTCAAAAAAATTTAGATGATAAATTGGACTAATTTATAACTATATGATTTGTATTGATAATTAAATTAGTTAGGGTCCGACACTTAGGACGAAAGACTTATTTGTGAAAATAAATAGATTTAACCCCGAAACAGAATACGAGAACTGTATTTTAATCTGCTCAATTTCTGGTTAATGATTATGAAGAGAAAAGCTCCTTGAAAGCAGTCCGACTTATAGATTTTTGTAGATTTAAAGTAGCGGAGAGCAACTTCTCAATTGCATCTTTGGACGAATGCAGTGGCTCGTGCCGGCTCCGGTAGTTATCGGGATTTAACCTTTATGGCCGGCATGAAATACAGTTTTTAACAAATTGCTTGGAGTTCCCCGTGCGTAAGCACGGGGACGGAGTGAGGTTAGTGAAGGGGCGGCCCAGTTCAGGAAGCTAGGAAATCCTCCGAAGCTTTAGTTTTGAAGAATTGTCGAAAGTCCTGGATCCTTCACGAGGCGAGATTGAGTCCCGCCTCAGAATTTGTTAACCGTTTTTAAGCGTGTTGTAGCTAGTTATCAAGTTCCGATAATCAGGAATGTGGTTAGAGAACAATTTACCTAAGCCTTCAATATCATTTCGCCAGTCTCTGTGAAGTTCGCAGGCTGCGCCAAACCAGGTCATCAGTTGTACGCCGGCAGCTTCCATGCGGCGCCAAGCTGCATCACGGGTTATTTCGTTAAAGGTTCCGGATGCGTCTGTAATAACAAACACATCGTATCCTTCTTCAATTGCGGAAAGAGCAGGGAAAGCCACGCAAACTTCAGTGACTACTCCAGCAATAATCAGCTGCTTTTTGCCGGTTGCTTTAACGGCTTTAACGAAATCTTCGTTATCCCAAGCATTGATATTGCCGGGGCGCGCAATATAAGGCGCATCCGGGAACATTTCTTTCAGTTCCGGCACCAGCGGACCGGTTGGGCCGGTTTCAAAAGAAGTGGTCAAGATGGTTGGAAGATTGAAGTATTTCGCAAAATCGGCCGTTGCCAGCACGTTGTTTTTAAATTTATCCGGATCGATATCTCGAACCAATGATAAGAGTCCGGTCTGATGGTCCACGAGCAGCATAGCTGCATTATTTTTATCTAATCGAACGTATGGTTTGTTCATACTTACCTCCTCAAATTGATAAAAAAGAGATTTAGTTAATAACAACTTAGTCGCGTTCAGAATCGGTTATGTTCGACTTCACGAGCTTTCAAATAACTTTCAATTAGTAATTGATATTCTGGGAACAATGCTTCATAAGTGAGCACCTCGACAGGATAAGTGCGTGGCACACGTCCCCAAAATTAGCTGGATGAGTCATATAACCTCTCTAATAACTAAAAACACAATTCTTTGACTTTTGAGACATAAAGAACGATTAAAAGTAATTTGATAAGTCGTTTTAACCTGCCTGAAGAGGGAATTTCACATCCGAAATCAGGCATCATTAAATTAGATAAAGAGTGGTTTTGTGTCGAGCTGAAATTTTGCGCTTCTAGATCTTCATTATTTTAAAAATCCTCAATTAAACAAAAAGTTAATGTTGAAATTGAG
>ENA-UEOI01000682-UEOI01000682.1-human-gut-metagenome-genome-assembly--contig:-NODE-682-length-34121-cov-4.222771_pt1 | contig 34121 bp, 30 predicted proteins | sample MGYA00242883_ERZ507882 | MGnify/ENA primary metagenome ERZ507882 (study PRJEB26167, sample SAMN06115502) | human gut metagenome | host: Homo sapiens | place: China:Chongqing | collected 2015-07-29...
ACGGAGCCGGTTGCACGTAACACGGCACCCTGCATCACATACGCTTGCTGGAAAATCAAGAAGACGAATTTGCTCAATGCGTCAATCGCGGGCTCGATTTCGTATCAAAATATCCGGCACTGCTCACCTTAGGCATAAAGCCCAATCGTCCTGAAACGGGATACGGATATATTCAGATAGGCGAAGATGCCGAAGATAATATAAAGACCGTAAAAACATTTACCGAAAAACCCAATCTCGAATTTGCCAAAATGTTTGTGGAGAGCGGCGAATTTTTCTGGAACTCCGGTATTTTCATTTGGAATGTACAGACAATTATCAAAGCGTTCCAACGGTTTTTACCCGATATTTCGAACCGATTCGAAGAAAACATCAAAGTATTCAACACGCCCGAAGAAAAACATTTTATCGACGAAAATTTCGCAGCCTGCCCCAGTATATCGATAGATTTCGGTATCATGGAAAAAGCCTCGAACGTATTTGTGCTTTGCGCAGAATTCGGGTGGAGCGATTTAGGTTCTTGGAGTGCGCTGTACGACCACTCACCCAAAAATAAAGACGAAAACGTAACCCAAAACTGCAAAGCGTTACTTTACAACACAACGGGCAGTGTCATAGCCGTTAAGGGGGAAAAATTGGTCGTTGTCGAAGGACTTCACGATTACATCATAGCCGAAGCCGATAATGTGCTGCTCATCTGCCCCAAAAGCGAAGAACAGAAAATAAAACAATTCGTGACCGACGCAAAAATGGCTTATGACGATTCGTTCATTTAGCATGCTGGCAAATCATAAAAATAAAGAAGCCCGGATTGTACCGGGCTTCTTTATTTTCGTCAAACGACTTTATTTAGAAGAACTTCGTGGGATTTCCCCAAATATCCGAAAGTAAATTGTTGGCCAAACGGCTGGCTCCGATTCTGAAATATTCGTTAGTCAACCATTTTTCACCAAGCACTTCTTTCACCACACAATAATACTTCACAGCATCGGCTGTCGTAGAAATTCCACCGGCAGGCTTAAACCCGATCATCGTCCCGGTCTGCTCATAATATTCCTTAATGGCCTGACACATCACATAAGCAGCTTCGAGAGTCGCAGCCGGCTCGCTCTTACCCGTGGAAGTCTTTATGAAATCGGCTCCCGAGTATATAGACAACAAAGAAGCCTTCTTAATATTAGAAGCCGTTTTTAAGGCTCCTGTTTCGAGGATCACTTTCAAATGAGCATCTCTACAAGTTTGTTTGAGTTCTTCGATTTCTTGGCACATTTCCTCGTAATTTCCGCCTAAAAAATTACCCACATTGATGACGATATCTATTTCATCGGCTCCATCGCCGAGAGCCAAAGCCGTCTCGGCTACTTTCACCTCGGTAAAAGTCTGCGAAGTGGGAAAACCACCGGACACGGCAGCGATATTCACAGAAGACACATCGAGATTGGCGCGAACCGTACCCGCGAAATTAGGATACACGCAAATCGCGGCCACACTGGGCATCTCCGGATGCTCCTCTTCGAAATCGTTCACTCGTTTGGTAAACTTAGTAATCGAATCGGTATTATCCTCTGTATGCAACGAAGTCAGATCGATACAGCTGAACAAAAACTTATATACATCGGGAGTACTGTTCGTTGCCAAATTATCCCGCACGATCTTTTCTACGGCCGCTGCCACTTGTGCATCGTCTAAATCGGTTTTATACCGACTCAACATTTCTTCGTATCTATCCATTTTTTGTTAATTTAGGATTGTTGATATGTCTTGTTTTATCTCTATTTGTCTTCTTCTCCATATTCTTTTCAAAAGCAGAGGTCAAATCTACCCCTGTCTGGTTGGCAAGGCACAGCAATACCCAGAAAACATCGCACAATTCGTCCGATAAATCGCTGTTCTCCTCCCCCGATTTAAACGACTGATCGCCGTACCGACGGGAAATGATGCGCGCCACCTCTCCCACTTCTTCGGTCAATATAGCCATATTCGTCAATTCGCTGAAATATCTCACACCAACGCTTTTAATCCATTTATCGACCTGTTCCTGCGCTTCTTTTATCGTCATAAGATCACTCCTTGTTTTTCGTATCCATACAAATCGTTACCGGCCCGTCGTTCACCAGCTCGACCTGCATGTCGGCGCCGAAGACACCCGTAGCCACCGTTTTGGAAATTTCCTCCGAAAAACGACGGCAAAAAGCCTCGTACATAGGGACAGCGTGCTCATGTCCGGCCGCCCGGATATAAGAGGGCCTGTTTCCCTTCTTGGTCGATGCCATTAACGTGAACTGACTAACAATCAACACATCTCCGTTCATATCGATTAAAGATCGGTTCATAACCCCGTTCCCATCGTCAAAGATACGCAAATTGGCACATTTCTTCACCAACCATTCGATATCCGACGATTCGTCGCTATCTTCCACTCCCAACAATATCAAAAGACCGGCTTCTATGGAGGAATGTAATTCTCCGCCTATCCGCACCGAAGCCCTCTTCACTCTTTGAACGACTACTCTCATAGGAAATTCATTTCTTATCATGCAAAGATAGAGAAAGGAGTGTACAAGATAAAACGAATACACTCGTTTTTCATTCCGAATCGCATCCTATTTTCGCATTAGACAAAGATAATGTAAATCCAAAACAGAAGCAAACTTACTTGATCATACGTAGTATAACGACTTTCAAAGCCATTCATAAAGGGACTACAAATTAAAAATCTGAAAATCAAATAATTATAGTTTAAATCAAATATTTTTTTATGATTTTAGCTTTCGCCGTCCCCACGACTGCCATCAAATCAGATTCCGAAGCCTCCTTAATCCGTTTCACACTCTTGAAATGAGACAGCAACAAATCCCGACTCTTGGGGCCGATACCGGGAATGGAATCTAACGCCGACTTCACCTGCCCTTTACTCCGTTTATTTCGATGAAATGTAATACCGAACCGGTGAGCCTCGTCTCGCATGTGCTGAATAACTCGTAACGACTCCGAATTCTTGTCTATATAAAGAGGCAAGGAATCTCCGGGGAAATAAATTTCCTCTAAACGCTTGGCAATACCCACTATCGAAACTTTACCCCTCAATCCAAGAGCGTCGATCGACTCCAAAGCCGCACTCAATTGCCCTTTCCCGCCATCGACAATAATCAACTGCGGTAACTCCTCTCCTTCATCGAGCAAACGACGATACCGGCGATAAATAATCTCACGCATGGAAGCAAAATCGTCGGGCCCCACGACAGTCTTAATATCGAAATGGCGATAGTCTTTTTTCGATGGTTTCGCTTTCTTGAACACCACACAAGAGGCGACCGGATTCGTACCCTGTATATTCGAATTGTCGAAACACTCCATGTGCCACGGCAATTCGGGCAACCTGAAATCCTGTTGTATCCGGGTCAATATCCGCATGACTCGCTGTTCTGGATTCAGCTTCTCGCTTTGTTTCAATCGATCTACCTTATATTGCTTCACATTCTGCTCCGATACCGCGAGTAATTTTCTCTTATCCCCCCTTTGCGGAACGACAAATTCAAGGTCAACAAAATCAGACTCCGGCAAAAACGGTACAAGAGCCTCCTTAGCCCGACTTCCGAATCGGGAACGTAATTCGGCAATACCCAATGACAAAATTTCAGAAGCAGATTCATCGAGCTTTTTCTTATACTCGATAGTAATACTTTGTACGATCGAGCCGCCTCGCACGTGCATATAATTCACAAAAGCTACCCCCTCGTCCTCATCGTAAGAAAAGACATCAATTTCGTGCAAAGCCGGATTCACGATAACCGATTTAGCTTTATACTTCTCGATTAAATCGTATTTTTCCTTAACAACCTGAGCTTCCTCGAAGCGCAGCTCGGCAGACAGAGCCGACATCTCTTCCAACAAATGGTTACTCAATTGGTGTATGTCTCCGTTGAGAATCTGACGCACCTGTTCGATATATCCGTTATATTCTTGTTCCGATATTTTGCCGACACAACACCCTTTGCAATTTTTAATGTGATATTGCAGACAAACCCGAAAACGATTTTTTTCGATATTTTCAGGTGTCAATGCATAATTGCATGTGCGAATAGGATATAATTCTCGAATTAATCCCAACACGGTTTTCGCCAAGTGTACATTGGCATACGGGCCATAATATTTCGACCCGTCCTTATAAACTTTGCGAGTCAGAAACACCCGGGGAAAATGTTCGTTCCGCAAACAAATCCACGGATAAGTCTTGTCGTCTTTCAACAAAACGTTATACCGAGGCTTGTATGCTTTGATAAGACTGTTTTCAAGATGCAGAGCATCCTCCTCGGTCTTGACGACAATATATTGAAGATCATAAATATTTTTGACAAGAATATTAGTCTTAGGCGAATCATGCACCTTATTGAAATAAGAAGACACACGACGTTTCAGATTCTTCGCCTTACCTACATAAATAATCTTTCCCGTTTTATCGAAATATTGGTATACGCCCGGGGTATCCGGTAAAAGGGCGAGCTTATTCTTAATATTTTCGTTTTTATCGATCAATCCGTATCAATATTTTATCAGAGATTCGATTTCCACATCGTTCGGAAATAAATTCCGTCCTTTCAAAAACTCCAATTCAACGAGAAAATTGACATAGACTTTCTTCGGGTTGAATCGTTTTACCAAATTATAAGCGGCCAACATAGTCCCACCTGTCGCCAACAAATCATCGTGCAATAAAACAACATCATTTTCACAAAGGGCATCCTTGTGAATCTCTATGACATCTACGCCATACTCTTTGGTATAACTTTCCTGCCAAGTTTCAGCAGGAAGCTTTCCCGGTTTGCGCATAGGCACGAATCCGGCTCCGATACGCGTCGCTAATATAGGCCCCATAATAAAACCGCGAGACTCTATACCCACTACTTTCGTAATACCCTTTTCGGCATATATGGCAGTAAGCATATCCGACAATTCCCTCAAACAATCCGCATCTTTGAAAACTGTTGTCAAATCTCTAAAAACAATTCCCTTTTGAGGGAAGTCAACAACATCGCGAATCTTACTTTTAATAATCTCTACACTCATTTTATTTTTATTGTTTTATTCGTTCTATCCCTTTATTTAAAGGCTTTCTAGCGATTTGTTTCACGTGAAACATTAACGTCCCACCAACAGCAGCAATATATTTATATCGCTCGGCGAAATACCCGGTATGCGCGAAGCCTGCGCTATGGTCTCGGGATCTATTCTTTCCAATTTCTGACGAGCTTCGGTCGATAATGCATGTATCTGGCTATAATCGAATTTCCCTCGTATGCGAATATGTTCCAAACGAGAAATTTTATCGGCAATCATTTTCTCCCTATCGATATAACCTTGATACTTCATCTTAATCTCGGCAGCCTCCACAATTTCTTCTCTGCGATTCTTTATAACAGAAATTTCTTGTTTCAACGCAGGAACCAATGTCGAAAGTTTGGCCATATCCAACTGGGGACGTAATATCAAATCGATCAATCGCACCCCCTGTTTCAAGGGAGCTGTTCCCAGAGCTTCCAAACCTTCGTTTATATAGGCCGGTTTTATAGAATAGTTTTGTGCAAACCGAATCAAACGATCCACGCTATCCCGTTTCGCCGTCAACAAATCATATCGCTCCCGTTTCGCCAACCCTAACCGATAAGCTCGCTCGGTAAGGCGCATATCGGCATCGTCCTGACGCAACAAAATACGATATTCGGCTCTCGAAGTGAACATACGATAAGGTTCATCGACACCTTTTGTCACCAAATCGTCGATCAAAACCCCTATATAGGCTTCGTCCCGCCCCAATGTAAACGGAGCGCCTCCGTGACAATTGATATGAGCGTTTATTCCGGCGATAAGCCCCTGTCCTCCGGCCTCTTCATACCCCGTCGTACCATTGATTTGTCCCGCAAAGAAAAGATTGGAAATCTGTTTAGTTTCCAAATTATGATTTAATTGTGTAGGATCGAAATAATCATATTCGATCGCATAACCGGGACGATATATACGCACATCTCGCAATGCCGGAATTTCTTGCAACGCCTTTATCTGAATATCCAAAGGCAACGACGAAGAAAAACCGTTCAAATAATATTCCTGCGTAGTTTCCCCTTCTGGTTCGAGAAACAACTGGTGTTCCGTTTTATCGGGAAATGTCACTATTTTTGTCTCTATACTGGGACAATAGCGAGGTCCGATACTTTGTATCTGACCGTTATACAAAGGCGAATCGGGCAGACCTGCACGCAATATATCGTGTACTTGTTCATTCGTATAAATAGTCCAACAGCTACGTTGTTTCAACGGACGAGGCTGGAAATCGAGGAAAGAAAACTTGTGAAAATCGTCCTCTCCCCTCTGCTCGGTCGCCTCTTCGAAATGAATACTCCGGCCATCGATTCGAACCGGTGTTCCCGTTTTCATACGTCCGGCGGTAAAACCCAGCTCCACGAGCTGCTCGGTAATACCGTACGATGCCGGCTCAGAGATACGCCCCCCTTGCAGTCGGGTACGACCGATATGCATCAAACCGTTCATAAAAGTACCGGTCGTCAACACCACACATTTCGCCGTAAACGTCACGTTCATATCCGTCACCACGCCCGTCACGCGCCCGTCTTTCACAAGAATCTGATTAACAGAGTCTTGCCACATATATAGATTCTCCGTATTTTCCAAAATAGAGCGCCAAGTAGCAATAAACTTGGTTCGGTCGCTCTGTGAACGAGGACTCCACATGGCCGGACCTTTCGAGCGATTCAGCATTCTGAATTGTATCGCCGTCTCATCGGTCACAATCCCCATGAATCCTCCCAACGCATCAATCTCACGAACAATCTGCCCTTTGGCGATACCACCGACCGCAGGATTACAGCTCATCTGAGCTATCTTATTCATATCCATAGTAATAAGCAGGGTTTTCGAACCAAGATTGGCCGAAGCGCACGCCGCTTCACACCCGGCATGCCCTGCACCCACCACTATCACATCGTAATTAAAATCCATCGTATATTATTTCTCCATGACTTTTATCGAGAAAGAACCCTCCCCCGCTACATAGAAATCAGAAATATATTCAATCACCTCAGCTTCAAAGCCTCGTTCTCATGACGAGTCATCATCTCACGCTCACCCGGGCCTTTATCGTTGATACCGCACAAATGCAAAACACCGTGTATGATAATCCGATGAAGCTCTTCGTCATAATCGGTTCCGAACTGTTCCGCATTGGAACGGACAGTATCCACGCTGATAAATATATCACCGCCTATTTTATCGCCCTCGGTATAGTCAAACGTAATCACATCGGTATAATAGTCATGCTGCAAATAAGCCTTATTCACTTCGAGAATTTTCTCATCGGAACAAAAGATATAGGCTATATCGCCGCATTTCTTCCCATACCCCGAAGCGACACGACGTATCCAATCGGTCGTTTCTCTCTTTTTTATCGCCGGCATCTTGACGTCTTCGGCAAAATAACTCACAGCCATGACTTTATCTCTTTTATCTTATAAAACACTCGCAACGCACAGCTACGGAGGCCGAATCCTCGGTTATACGAGGTACGAACCCATTTCCGCATACTCTGCAAAGATAGTGCAATTCTGCGAATAAGAATTACTTGAAGAAGAAATAAGAAACCGTAATAGCCGAAATAGCCCCTATCACATCGGCCAGCAAAGCGTAGCCAACCGCATAGCGGGTCTTACGCACCCCTACGCTACCGAAATAGACCGCCAAGATATAAAATGTCGTGTCGGTCGATCCTTGCACGGTACAAGCTACCCTACCCACAAAGGAGTCTACGCCATAAGCCGACATCGCATCGACCATCATACCTCGCGAACCGCTACCGCTCAACGACTTCATCAAAGCCGTAGGCAATGCTCCCACAAATTCGGTATCTATTCCCAACCAACCGAAAACCGTAGCAAAACCCTCGACGATATAATCCATCGCTCCCGATGCCCGAAATATCCCGATAGCCACGAGAATAGCCACTAAATAGGGTATGATCATAACCGCCGTCTTAAAACCCTCTTTCGCGCCCTCTATAAAAGCATCATAAACATTGATTCGCTTGACAAACCCCGCCACGATAAAAATTACGATAATCGTAAACAGAATACTGTTGGCTGCAAAAGCCGAATAAGACGAAATCTTCTCTTCCGGCAAAGAGGAGAAATAATAAAACACCCCGCCCACAAAAGCGGTAAGCCCCAATCCCCATAGCAGAATTACCCGGTCGAATATATTGATTCGCTGTTTGATACACAATGCCAAAAGCCCCACGAACGTCGCCATGAACGTGGCGATTAAAATGGGCAAGAAAACGTCCGAAGGATTGGCTGCCCCCATCTGTGCCCGATAAGTCATCACCCCGATAGGAATCAAGGTCAACCCCGAAGCGTTCAAAACCAAGAACATCAGCATGGCATCGGTCGCCGTGTCCTTCTTGGGATTCAACTCTTGCAACTCTCTCATCGCTTTCAATCCCAATGGAGTAGCAGCATTGTCCAACCCCAACATATTGGCAGAAACATTCATGAACATCGACCCCAAAGCCGGATGCCCTTTGGGAACTCCCGGGAAAAGTCGGGAAAACAACGGACTGATCCAACGCGACAAAACAGCGACTACCCCACCCCGCTCCCCTATTTTCATAAGTCCGAGCCACAACGTAAGAACACCTGTCAAACCCAAAGAAATATCGAACGCGCTACGAGCCGAGGAAAACGAAGCATTCATAATATCGGTCCAGATTCCCGTGTTTCCATATACGAAAGTCTGTACCACCGCCACCACAAAGGCAATAACGAAAAATGCGATCCAAATGTAATTGAGAACCATGCCGAGACTGTTTTCAAATTATCTTTCTAAAAAACGAACATAGCACAAACCCTGAGTAAAAACAAATTTACTTGACGATGACAACACGTAATCTATGTTTCGCAGCTTCACTACAAAAATAGTCATTTTAAGCAAACCAACTCTTTTTCTTTCCCCAAAAAAGGATTTACACCCAACCCAAAGAACCGACAATTCTATTTCTTCCTGATTCCCGCATTCCAATTTTTATCATATACAACTATATATCAATCATTTATTCAAATTTTATCTTCCTGAGAATCGAATATTTTCCATCACCTTGCCGCCTATCCGCAAATTTTTCAACAGAGTCCTTTAAAATTAACATCTAAAAACATTGTCAAAAACAACTATTATCATAAAACCGAAAGAGAAAATTTCAGCCAATAATTTACACATTATTTTTAACTTTATTTCAACAAATTAAAATCCACACCCGCAACCTTATATTAAAAATTAAATTTGAACAAAAGAAAAATTTGATTCCGCTACATGCAATTTTTATCTTTGTAAAAAATCAAGCATCTTCAATCATGCACACAGCACAAGACATAGAGCAAGCGATTCGGGCGGAAGCCAACCCCGACAAAGTAAAAACCCTCTCTGGATTCTTTAAAACCGGAAAAGGAGAATACGGCGAGCAAGACATATTCATCGGCATCCCCGTTCCTGTAACACGCAGTATCGTCAAACAATACTTAGATACCCCGCTCGACCAACTCGAAATCCTGTTACATAACCCGGTTCACGAATTGCGCATGGCCGCCTTGTTATGTATGGTCGAACAATTCAAAAAAGCCGATGCCAACCGTCGAGAAGCGATATACCACACCTATTTATCCAATACCGCATATATCAACAACTGGGATTTGGTCGATTTATCCGCAGCACAAATCGTCGGAGGCTATCTCGAAGAACAAGACCACACCCCACTCTATCAACTGGCCCAAAGCAGCCTCATCTGGGAACAGCGCATTTCGATTGTCTCCACTTGGCAATGGATCCGCAAAGGCCGCTTCGACGATACGCTCGCTATTGCCGATATTCTCTTGTACAACAAACATGACCTAATCCGCAAAGCCGTAGGCTGGATGCTGCGAGAGGTCGGGAAAAAAGATAAAATCCGGCTCTGTACTTTCCTCGACACCCGTTATCGCGATATGCCTCGAACCATGGCCATTGAAAAATTCTCGCCCGAAGAACGACGACATTATATGCAAAAATAACATAAACAACGCACGGCCATATACAGGCCTTGAATGAAATTCCAAAAATCTATCGACTACAATCCCGCCACCCTCAATGAAGGAATTTAAAATGCATCTGTCCTTTATCTGCCCCGACGACAACGTTACCTCATAACTCGGTTCAGCCTATAATTAGTGAGGATATCGACTCAATAGAAATCAAAGGGAATCGTCTTTCAAATTCTCTCTTGTGTTCGCGGGTAGAGGTAAAAAGAATATTCGAAGCAGCATCTTAGTCCTCTCCTCTTGCCGTGGTGGCTCGTGATATTACGAAGGAATCGCACGTAAATCGAAGCAGGAGCGAAGGCAGAAATACATCTCAACCTCTCCCTACCGTGTCCCGTAGCATTGCGGGGCACTATGTTAGCCATATAGAGGAGACACCGAAGAAACAATAGTTTGAGTTGAAAAAGATCATTTGATTGTAGAGTTCAACCCCCTCGCTCTGTGGGCACTCCTCCTATATTCCTTGCAGGAACACCCCGTAATGCTACGGGGCACAGCAAAGGGAAGAGGGAGATACACTACCCTATTCCTGTTATCGAAAGCATTCACACTTCTCCCTTGTGTTTTGAGCAAAATATAGGGGAGAAGGAGTAATACACTCTGTATAGAAATTTAAACAAGAATCAAACTCTCCCCAAAAGTTCGGTACGCGGTTATCTACAAAAATTCCATAGCTAAAATACATATCTACCCCTCGGATTCTCTACTGAACTCACAGCTCAGGTACACCGGCTTACCCTTTACTCATTTCACAAAAAAACGGGAACTTCGTGAAGTTCCCGTTTTTAAACACATGATGAATTCTATTATTTAATAACCAAACGATGGTTGTGTTCGTTGCCGTTTAGAGTGATACGAATCAGATAAATTCCGGGATTCAAACCTTCCACAGAAACAGATTGTGCAGGCATAGCGACCTCTTTTACCAAGCTGCCTTGCAAATCATAAATAGCGATATTCGAAACACCTTCCGTCAAGTTGATATTGCCTTGTGCAGGATTAGGCCAAAACAATTTCTCAACAGCTACACGCTCTATCGACGTGGCTTTCTCCACTTCATAGGAGCCGATGGCCGGATTAGTCGCCGAACGAGATTTGCCGCGTTGGTCCACTGTGGGAACACCTTCTACCACAATACCGGCTCCGGCTGCGATACCGTCGGCTGCAATAGCGATATTTTTGGTCGTACCCTCATTGAGAGCCGGAATAGGTTCATCTTCCGCAAACAGTTTCTGATCGGTATAAACTACATTATCCACAAATTCGTCGGTGGTCACAGGTGTACCTTCCAAAGCCGTACCATATATATTGTGAGTACCCGAAATAACACAATCGTTATGAGTATAAATATCGGGGCCACCGATACCTCTTACAAGAATAGAATTATAGATTTGAACGATTGCTTTGGAAGCTATATGGATTCCCGACCCATAGGTTTCATGTACACTCTTGTTATCTACAAAAGTACAATTATAAATAGTAGCATCTCCTTGTAAAGCCAAAGCTCCTCCACCATTATTTGCTCCTGTAATTTCATTTTTATAAAAAGTACAGTTGGTAAACGTAGCATTTTTAGAAGTAGATAGGATAGCTCCACCATGTGCTGCCGATAAATTCTCCCCGAAATAACAGCCAGCAACCTTATAGGTAACCGCATCCTTTAACGAAGCATACCATGCACCACCAGAAGTACCCGTAGCTTCATTATGCTCGAAAGAACAATTCTCAACAGTAACATCACCCATCCAAGTCAATAATGCACCGCCTCCCTTAGCCGCATTATTCATAAATGTCGTGTTGACGATTTTCAAAGCGCCATCGGTTACATTATTATTCTGTTCTACTGCTCCACCATAATTTGTCGCTGTATTTTCGGTAAATGTACAATTTATTATTTCTGCCGAAGCTCCTGCATTCTGCAAAAATATAGCCCCTCCGTTCGTAGATTTTCCAGTAGAAGTGTTACCGGTGAAAACACAGTCGGTAAAATAGTTCGTACTGCCCGAGCAACAAACAGCTCCACCATGAGCTTCACTAGTATTATTCGTAAATGTACAATTAGTAAAACGACCTGTTACACCTTTATTGGTATATAATGCACCTCCGGCTTTCGTTCCCGATAGGTTTTGAAAAGTACAGTTCGTAAGCGTAATATCGCCGCATGCCATAATACCGGCAGCATAACCATTTTTCGCCTTATCGAAAAGCAGATTCTCACCGGTAAGCGTACCGTTTGCACCTACCAAAATAGTAGCCGACCAAGTAGCCATAGTCGTTTCCGTATCGACCAAAGCCGTACCGTCACCACCGTAGAGCGTACAGTTTTTCAACGTAAGCGATATTAATTCCGCTCCATCTTCGGGTTCGTAAAGCCCGATTTTAAAAATACGATAATTAGAGACTCCCGGCTCGGCCACGGAAATCGTTTTTCCTTTACCGTCGATAGTCAGGTTTTTGTCTATCAAAATCGTTTCGGGAATCGTAACGGTGGTCTTCATCACCGATAGACAGCTCGATGACCGACCCGCCCGGTGCATTCGCCACGACATAAGGGAGAGTTCCTTCTTCGTCTGCACCTCCCGATGTTTTGGTCACTAATAAATTTTCGGCAAAAGCCGTACCCGAAAACAAAAATAGAGCACAGCTCACTAAAAGTAATTTGTTTTTCATAATAACACTTTTTAGAATTGATAAGAAATGAAATAATTATTTTTTTGCAAGTATAATATTTTTTTATTTATATACAAAGTATTTCGTTTACTTTCTTTCTAAATTCTATAATTTTCTATTTGAATCAAAAATGAAACATAAAAGAAAAAGAAATGAAACACAAACACAAAAAAAGGAGTGGCGATTGCCACTCCTTTAACCCTTACGATAGAAAATCTATTATTTCTTCATAACTTCTGCCACCTTTTCCTTCATTGCCTCTTCGCGCAAATCGCGAGCGACAATCGTACCGTCGGGAGCAAACAAAATGATGTGAGGGATTCCTTGAATACCGTATAATTCGGTAGGAATCTGCTGTGCATTAATAATCTGAGGCCAAACGATTCCCAGTTCCTTTATAGCTTTTTGAGTATCTTCTACTTTATCCCAAACGGCTACGCCCAAGACATCGAGTCCTTTACTATGATATTTATCGTACAACTCCTTGATATTAGGAATTTCGGCTCGACAAGGACCACACCAAGATGCCCAGAAGTCTACCAAAACATATTTTCCTTTTCCTACATAATCAGAAAGCGAAACCTTGCTGCCGTCCGGTTGCTCGATCGTGAAATCGGTAAACATAGCGCCTTCGGCCGTCTTTTTCAATATCTCCTGTTGCTGAATCATCATTTTTATAAGCGGATTGGCCTTCAAAGTTTCGCCGGCGAGATTGAGCACGGAATCGAATTGAGCCGGTTCCAAATTCCAGTTGGCAATAGCCCATGCACCTACGGCATTATCTTTATTTCTATCGAAATTCTCGGACATTACTCGGTTAAATTCGGGCATAATAGTATTCGTTTGGAAGTCTTGCCAAGCCTCGCGAAGCTCTTCTTCGGACAATCCTTTCTGCATAATTTCCTGTTGTTTGGCGATAATCGTATTCTGCAAAGAATCCATATCGGACATAAACAAAGCGAAACTATCGTTCAGAGGAGTACCCGAACGTTTATCGGTCTCTCCCATTTCAACAGCGATATCGCCGTTTTCAAGAACCAACTCCATACGATACGGACGTGATTGTATCTGGCAAATCAATGCGGTATCCGCTTTACCGGTAAATGTAAACTTACCATTGGCAATCACCGCGCTATCCAATACATTACGGGATGCCATATCGGTCAAATAAACTTTATTTCCGTTCAACGTTGTATCGGAAACCATTCCGTTAATCGTGTAAGAAGACGGATGCGTACCACAAGACACAACCGTTGCAGCCGTAACGGCCAATAAGAAAAAATTACTGTTCTTCATATTTATTTTTATTGATAATTGTAAAAAAACGACGCAAAACGAAAACAACGGCGAGTTTGTCCGATCAAGCCGAGTGTAGCCTATTTTCGCGCTTATTGCAAAGATAGATATATTTTAAGAAAAAACACACGATTTACTTTCTTTAAGCATTCGGGAACTTCCCCGGCAACAGACTATACATTAAAGAAATATTTCCTTATTAGCTTGTTTATTCCGCATACTTCATTTAATTTTGCATGGTGTAAATTTGCATAAATTTCATTTACAACAAATAATAACTTAAATTCAAATCCTATGTGGTTAAGTAACTCGTCCATAGGACGAAAAGTAGTCATGAGTATTACCGGACTCTTTCTCGTCCTATTTCTAACGTTTCACATGTGTATGAACTTAGTGGCGTTAATCAGCCCTGCCGGCTACAATGCCGTTTGCCAATTTTTGGGAGCCAACTGGTATGCTTTGGCAGGAACTGTCATTCTCGCTGCCGGAGCCGTTCTTCACATTGTCTACGCATTTTGGTTGACCTTGCAAAACCGGAAGGCGCGCGGTAACGACCGTTATTTGGTGAACACTCGCCCGCAAACCGTAGAATGGGCATCTCAAAACATGCTCGTTTTGGGTATCATCGTTTTGTTGGGATTGGTTTTGCACCTCTTCAACTTTTGGTACAAAATGCAGCTCAACGAAATCGTCGGTCATTTGCCCGAAGTAAATCCTCACGACGGAATCGCCTTGATCCGCGAAACATTCGGTTGCCCGATCTATGTAGTTATTTATCTCATTTGGTTCGTTGCTTTGTGGTTCCATCTCACTCATGGATTTTGGAGTGCCATGCAAACCATCGGTATCAACAACCACGTATGGTTCAACCGTTGGAAATGTATCTCCAACATTTTCGCAACAATCATCTGCTTGGGCTTTGCCGCCGTTGCCATCTCTTTCTATGTGATGAGCCTGACCGGTTGCGGAACTTGCACCCTTTAATAAACCAAACTATTTATTCACAGAAAAACAATTGTTATGTCTACCATAGATTCTAAAATACCCGAAGGCCCATTGGCCGAAAAGTGGACCAATTATAAAGCTCACCAAAAATTGGTGAACCCGGCCAACAAACGCCGTCTTGACATTATCGTCGTAGGTACGGGGCTTGCCGGTGGCTCTGCTGCCGCCACTCTCGGCGAGTTGGGTTTCAATGTATTGAACTTCTGCATTCAAGATTCACCTCGTCGCGCCCACTCTATCGCCGCTCAGGGAGGTATCAATGCCGCCAAAAACTATCAAAACGACGGAGACTCGGTATATCGTTTATTCTACGACACCATCAAAGGTGGCGACTATCGTGCCCGCGAAGCCAACGTTTACCGTCTGGCCGAAGTATCGAACAACATCATAGACCAATGCGTGGCACAAGGCGTTCCCTTTGCCCGCGAATATGGGGGTCAATTGGCTAACCGTTCTTTCGGTGGCGCTCAGGTATCTCGTACATTCTATGCCAAAGGCCAGACCGGACAACAGCTGTTGTTAGGTGCATATGCATCGCTCAACCGTCAGGTGAAAAAAGGTACGGTAAAACAATTTACACGTTACGAGATGCTCGACCTCGTGATTATCGACGGTCGTGCGCGCGGTATCATCGCCCGTAATCTGGTTACCGGAGAGATTGAAAGATTCGCGGCACACGCTGTCGTTATCGCTACCGGCGGATACGGAAACGTTTATTTCCTTTCGACCAACGCTATGGCATCGAATGGCTCGGTAGCCGTTCAATGTTATCATAAAGGCGCTTATTTCGCCAACCCGGCTTACGCTCAGATTCACCCCACTTGTATTCCCGCACACGGCGAGTTCCAATCGAAACTGACTTTGATGTCGGAGTCGTTGCGTAACGACGGTCGTATCTGGGTTCCGAAGAAAAAAGAAGATGCCGAAGCTATCCGTGCCGGCAAATTGAAACCGACCGATATTAAAGAAGAAGATCGCGACTACTACTTGGAACGTCGTTATCCGGCCTTCGGTAACCTTGTTCCCCGCGACGTGGCCTCTCGCGCAGCCAAAGAACGTTGCGATGCCGGTTATGGTGTAGGAGCTACGGGTTATGCCGTTTACCTCGATTTCAAGGAAAGTATCGAACGCTTGGGTAAACAAGCTATACAAGGTCTCGACCACCACGTGATCGAAAGTTTGGGCGGAGAACAAGCCGCTATCCAAATAAAAGGAAAAGAAGCCGTAGCCAGCCGTTATGGAAACCTCTTCCAGATGTATGAAAAAATCGTCGATGATAATCCCTATGAGACTCCTATGATGATTTATCCCGCATCGCACTACACGATGGGCGGTATCTGGGTGGACTACGAATTGATGACTTCCATTCCCGGTCTGTTCGCTATCGGCGAAGCCAATTTCTCGGACCACGGAGCCAACCGTTTGGGTGCTTCGGCTTTGATGCAAGGTCTTGCCGACGGTTATTTCGTACTTCCCTATACGATTCAAAACTATTTGTCCGACCAAATCCAAGTTCCCCGTTTCTCGACCGATCTGCCCGAATTTGTAGAAGCCGAAAAAGCGGTAAAAGCTCGTATCGCCCGTTTGATGAATATCAAGGGGAAACGTTCGGTAGACTCCATACACAAAGAGTTGGGACGTATCATGGTAGACTATGTGGGCATGGGACGTAACAAAGCCGGATTGGAAACTGCCCTCGAAAAAATCGAAGAGGTGAAGAAAGAATTCTACACCAACGTGCGCATTCCCGGCGAAGCCAATACACTGAACGTAGAGCTCGAAAAGGCTTTGCGTGTGGAAGACTTCCTCGAAATAGGCAAATTGATGGCCCTCGATGCTCTCAACCGCGAAGAATCTTGCGGCGGACACTTCCGTGAAGAATATCAAACAGAAGAAGGAGAAGCAAAACGTGACGATGAACACTTTATGTATGTAAGCTGCTGGAAATATCAAGGCGAAGACAAAAAGCCCGAATTATTGAAAGAAGAACTGAAATACGAAGCTATCAAAGTTCAACAACGTAACTACAAGAAATAATTTGTTTAATCGCCGTTTTAATTCCGGTATAACACGATAAAGTTATGGAAAAAACAATAAATATAACACTCAAAGTTTGGCGCCAGAAAGGTCCCAAAGAAAAAGGTAGATTTGAGGAATATAAACTTAATGGTGTATCTACCGACAGCTCTTTCCTCGAAATGCTCGACTTGCTCAACGAGCAACTGATTAACGAAGGCAAAGAGCCTGTAGTATTCGATCACGATTGCCGCGAAGGTATTTGCGGTATGTGTTCGCTCTACATCAACGGACACCCCCACGGGCCCGACACCAGCGTTACCACTTGCCAATTGCACATGCGTAAATTCAACGACGGAGACGTAATCACCGTAGAACCGTGGCGTTCGGCCGGATTCCCCGTTATTCGCGACTTGATGGTAGACCGTCGTGCATTCGACAAAATACAGCAAGCCGGAGGATATATCTCGGTAAACACGGGCGGTGCACAAGATGCCAACGCAATTCCTATCTCTAAAATCGATGCCGACGAGGCTATGGACTCGGCTACTTGTATCGGTTGCGGAGCTTGCGTAGCAGCTTGTAAAAACGGTTCGGCCATGTTGTTCGTTTCGGCTAAGGTAAGCCAATTCGCCCTGCTGCCGCAAGGCCGCGTAGAGGCTGCCGAACGCGCTCGTGCTATGGTTGCCAAGATGGACGAATTGGGATTCGGTAACTGTACCAACACCGGTGCTTGTGCCGCCGAATGTCCCAAAAACATTTCGTTGACGAACATCGCCCGTTTGAACCGCGAGTTCATTTGCGCTAAACTGAAAGACTAAAAAATCCTAAGTTCATATCTTGAAAACTATCCCGGAAATCCGGGATAGTTTTTTTATGCCCCTACCCGGAAGCTGCGGCATGTCGTCATCGAGATGACTGAAAGATTGTATTTCCCAAATAGCGAATTATTTCTATCTTTGTCATTACGAAGATAGGATGCGGTTCGGTACAACCAAATCGGAAATGAAACTTCCGTTTGTATCTACACTCACCTTTTCGTATCTTTGTCACTACAAAGATAAGATACGATTCGGCATAGCCAAGCCGGAAAAAAGATTTCCGTTTGCCTCTGCTCTCATCTTTTATTATCTTTGCATTATCTGCAAATTAAACAAACCTTGTTGAATTAATCGGTACAAACCGAGATGTTTTGTAACAGAAGTTCGATATGAAAATAGCACTCATAGGATATGGAAAAATGGGACATGCCATCGAAGAAGCGGCTCTGTCCCGTGGGCATGAGATTGTTTGTCGCATCGACAAAGACAATCAGGAAGATTTCGATTCAGTTTCATTCAAAAGCGCCGATGTCGCCATCGAGTTCACGGCTCCGTCGGTCGCCGTCGACAATTATCGGCGGGCTTTCGCGGCCGGCGTACCCGTAGTATCGGGCACTACGGGCTGGTTGGAACACTTACCGGAAATACGCGAGGCCTGCGAGAAAGGCCAGACTTTTTTCTATGCCTCAAATTTCAGTTTGGGAGTTAATATCTTCTTTGCCGTTAACAAATATCTGGCAGGTATCATGAACCATTTCCCCCAATATTCGGTAGAAATAGAAGAGATACACCACATTCATAAACTCGATCACCCCAGCGGGACTGCTATTACTTTGGCCGAAGATATTATCGGCCAACTCGATGCAAAACATTCGTGGAGCGAAAATATGCCGGTCGCCGATGACAGTATTCATATCACCGCCCGACGCGAAGGGGAAATACCCGGTACACACACCGTCGCCTATGACAGTGCCGTGGATACGATACGCATCACCCATGAGGCGAAAAACAGAAAAGGGTTTGCCCTCGGGGCTGTCGTCGCCGCCGAATTTACCGTCGGGAAAAAAGGATTTCTCACCATGCAAGATTTATTCTCATTCCTCAAATAACATATAACCGTTATGAATCAAACGACAACCAACGACAAATACAGTCTGGCAGAACGATTGAAACGTGTGAAAAAAACTCGCTGGATACGTTTCTCCATCGTAGCTTTGTTATATATAGGGTGGACTATTTGGCTAAACAATTACTATGTATTGTTCGGCCTGTTACTACTTATCGACATCTATCTCACCCAATATATTCCGTGGGGGTGGTGGAAAACCAGTAAAAATCCGGTCGTTCGAACGGTGATGGAATGGGTCGATGCCATCGTCTATGCCTTAGTGTTGGTTTATTTCATCTTTATATTCGTCTTTCAGAACTATCAGATACCCTCTTCTTCTCTCGAAAAATCGCTATTGGTAGGCGATTTCCTATTGGTCAGCAAGATGAGTTACGGCCCTCGTGTCCCCAACACGCCGTTACACTTCCCGCTCGCCCAGCATACCATACCTCTTCTCAACACGAAATCTTACATCGAATGGCCCCAATGGGACTACCACCGTCTCAAAGGATTCGGCCCGGTGAAACGCAACGACATCGTCGTCTTCAACTTTCCGGCAGGCGATACGGTAGCCGTGAAACAACCCAACCCGGATTATTACACCCTGTGCTTCCTCGAAGGCCGGGAAGCCGTAAACCGCAACAAGGCTCTGTACGGCGATATTATTTACCGTCCGGTCGATCGTCGGGAAAACTATGTGAAACGATGTGTGGGCTTACCGGGCGACACGTTCAGCATTGTCAATAACGACATCTACATCGACGGAGTGAAACAACCCCGTCCCAAAAACATGCAGTTAAACTATTTGGTTAGAACCAACGGACGCTATCTCGGTAACAATGACTTTGAAAAATGGGGTATCAGTGTCGAAGACCGTGTACCTATCGACGTATCGAGCCTCAACGCCCGTATGAACCTCGAAAGCTGGGGGCTTCTCCCCAACCCCGACGGAAGCATGAATCCCGTTTACGAACTGCCTTTGACACAGGCGATGATCGACATGATGAAAAAAGATCCTTCGATAGAACAGATTGTAGGAGAACCCGGATTCTTCGGAGGTCAGACCTACCCATTAGTTCGCTCGAACACATGGACCCGCTCCGATTACGGGCCGGTATGGATTCCCAAAAAAGGAGCCACTTTGAAACTGACCCTCGAAAACCTGCCCATTTACGAACGCCCCATAAGGAACTACGAGCATAACGACCTGCAAGTCAGAGACGGCAAAATATATATCAATGGAAAAGAAACCGACTCTTATACTTTCAAAATGGATTATTACATGATGTTGGGCGACAATCGGGATAAATCGGCCGATTCCCGCTACTGGGGATTCGTTCCCGAAGACCACATCGTAGGCAAACCTATGTTCGTATTCTTATCGCTTGACAAAGATAAAGGACTTTTCGACGGGAAAATCCGTTTCAACCGAATGTTCCGGTCGGTGGATAGCCTCGTGAACTAAGAAACCGTCTCAATTTTTACAAATAGATATTTTATGCCATAAGCATGAAAAAAGAAACCATACGTACGATTTTCTTCACGGTAATCATCATTATCGGGAGTGTATGGTTCATTCGTTTTTTCATCATAGAACCCTATCGCATTACTCCCGGCCAGATGGAAAACAGCCTGTTGCCGGGAGACCGGCTATGGGTCGATAAGTGGTCGTTTCGGTGGGGAAACCGAAACCCGAAATACCGAGATGTCTTGGTATTCGAATTACCCGAAATCGCTCAAACCCAATCGGGTGTAACCGAAATTGCCATCGCCCGTTGCATAGGTTTGCCCGGCGACACGATCAAAAGTACAGGTAACAAACTGTTCGTTAATCACAAGCCCGTCGCCCAGCCACCTCTTATCCTCGAAGCCTATCTTTCGCCCGATTCCCTCGAACATCGGGTAAATCGAATGATGAGACAAAACAATTCTTTCTTTGTCGAGCAAGGTAAATTGAAAGACAGCCGCCTACTGTTTCTCTCCCGGTATGACTACGAAAAAGTAAGGAGACAACTATCGGCCGACTCCCTACTCTACCCGGTATTTCTGAAAAGAGATTTTTATGAAGTCGCCCTTCCCCGAAAAAATGAACAAATACACATCACTCCCCAAAATGCAGAGTTTCTCTACCGCATACTTACCCGATATGAAAACCGCAAAGTAGAGTACGACAACGGGAAAATCTATGAAAACGGGAAGGAATTAACCTCATGTCGGCTCACTCAAAGCTATTATTGGGTAATAGGAGACAACAGAGCCGGCATGTCCGACTCCCGTTCTTTCGGAGTTCTTCCCCACTCCCACCTCATCGGTAAAGGCGTATGCATAGGTTATTCGAGAAATCCCGAAAAACCGTTTTGGCAATCGCTACGCACCGATCGTTTCTTCAAAACCGAATTATGAGTACAGTATATCTATCGACCGCCTATTTCGCTCCGGTATCCTACTACGCATCATTCCTCCGATACGATCGGATAGTCATCGAACAGTGGTGTAACTATACGAAACAAACTTATCGGAACCGCTGCCACATAGCCGGGGCGAACGGACTATTGGCACTGTCCGTCCCTATCGTCAAACCCGATACGATTAAATGTCCTACGAAAGACATTCGTATCTCTGACCACGGAGAGTGGAGGCATTTGCATTGGAATGCTATCGCTTCGGCTTACGGGTCCTCCCCTTTTTTCGAATACTACCAAGACGATATACGCCCGTTCTTCGAGAAGCGGTACGAATTTCTGTTGGATTTCAATGAAGAAATACGCCGCACCGTATGCAACCTCATAGGTATTGAACCGCATATAGAATACAGTTCGTCTTACTCCGAACCTGCTCCCGGGGAAACAGACCTAAGAGATGCCATACACCCCAAGAAAAGAAAAGCCGAAACCATCTTACCCGTACAACCGAAACCCTACTATCAGGTATTCTCCGAAAAATATGGTTTCCAACCCGACCTGAGTATCATCGACCTTCTGATGAATATTGGTCCGGAATCGATTCTTATTCTCCAAAACGCCTAAGAAATCATTCCGTAAAAGCACTATTATCGGCTATCTTTGTTATCTTTGCACAAAATGCGAATACCCATCTTTGCACATGAGTAGCTACGAATACGCAGACAGACTGAAAGAGACTGTAAAAAAACTATCCGATTTTCTTTCTCTCGAAGAGTTGCATCACCAGCGATGCAGAGGAGAAGTACTTCCCTCCGAAAAACAACTGCAAGAACTCATATCGCTCTGCCGGTCGCTCATTTTTCCGGGATTCTACGGACTCCCCGACGTAAGCAAAGAAAATTTGCTCTACCACACGGGTATCAATACCGAAAAACTTTTCGAAGTATTGGTCAAACAAATCTCAGCAGGATTATTATTCCAAAAAAATACCGATCATACAGACAGTGATTTAAAACGGTTACAGGAATCGGCCGAACAGAAAGCGATCGACTTTATCACTTTCCTACCCGAAATGCGCCACATCCTATCCACCGATGTCACGGCCATGTACAACGGAGATCCGGCAGCACAAAACAAAGCCGAAGTTATTCTGTGCTATCCCGCTATCCGGGCGATTTGCAACTATCGCATCGCCCATAAACTGTTAGAACTGGACGTCCCCTTGATTCCCCGTATCATTACCGAAATGGCTCACTCCGAAACCGGAATAGATATACACCCGGGAGCCGTTATCGGGGAATATTTCGCCATAGACCACGGAACCGGAGTCGTAATCGGAGCGACCTCCGTTATCGGAAACAGAGTGAAGCTATATCAGGGAGTAACGTTGGGGGCTCGCAGTTTTCCACTGGACGAAAACAACAATCCCATTAAGGGTATCGCCCGGCATCCCATCATAGAAGACGATGTCATTATCTATTCCAATGCCACCATATTGGGAAGAATAACCATCGGAAAAGGTGCTGTAATCGGCGGAAACATCTGGGTTACCGAAAACGTAGCTCCCAGGGAACGCCTTGTACAAGCCAAAGCAAAACCATAAGAAATAAATACAATACACACCATCGTGAATACCGAAAAATTTGAAATCGTAGCGAAAACTTTTCAAGGACTCGAAGATGTTCTGGCAGAAGAATTAAAAAATCTGGGAGCCGAGGATATAGAAATAGGTCGAAGAATGGTATCCTTCCACGGAGACAAGCCCCTTCTTTACAAAACCAATTTGGCCTGTCGAACAGCTCTGAGAATACTGAAACCTATTTATAAATTCGAAGCATCGAACCCCGACGAAGTCTATGAAAAAATGAAAGCGTTCGAATGGGATACCCTGCTTTCTCCCGAAACGACATTCTCGATCGACTCCGTCACCTATTCCGACTGTTTCAAACATTCCAAATTCGTGACCTACCGAGCGAAAGATGCCATTGCCGACTATTTCATGGAGAAGACAGGCAAACGACCTTCGGTGCGGTTGAACGGAGCGGAACTCGTATTGAATCTCCATATATCGCACATGAGCTGCACGCTGTCGCTCGACAGTTCGGGAGAGTCTCTGCACAAGCGAGGATACCGCGTGGGACAAACCGAAGCCCCCATCAACGAAGTATTGGCCGCCGGAATGATATTGAAAACGGGGTGGCACGGAGAAACCGACTTTATAGATCCTATGTGCGGGTCGGGAACCATTCTCATCGAAGCCGCTTTGATCGCCACCCATACATATCCCGGTATTTTCAGGAAAAGTTTCGCTTTCGAAAGATGGAAAGATTTCGACGAAGAACTGTTCGAAACGCTCTACAACGACGATAGTCACGAACAAGAGTTTACCCATCGCATATATGGCTCCGACATTTCCCCGCGAGCGATCGACATCGCGACAAAAAACATAAAAAGCGCCGGAGTAGCCAAATACATCGATCTCAAAATCATGCCTATACAACGATACGAGACCGCTCCGTCCGAACAAGGCATTCTCATCACCAATCCCCCTTACGGAGAACGTATCTCATCGAGCGATTTGTTCGGACTGTACGAATCGATAGGCAACCGTTTAAAGCATGTTTTCAAAGGGTACGATGCATGGATCATCAGTTACCATAAAGAATGCTTCGATAAAATAGGGCTGAAACCCTCGGTAAAAATAGATCTGATGAACGGAGCTTTGGAGTGCGAATACCGGAAATACGAGATTTTCGACGGCCGATACAAAGAATTCAAAGAAGAAGGCAAAAACTTGGATAAACGGGAGGGACAAACTCGTCGAACCAATCTGCGAGGCAAAGCTCCTTTCGATAGAAAAAGGACATACGACAGCGACCGACGAAGCGACAAAACAGAACGTTTCGACCGATCGGGGAAACCTTCGTTCCGCCGGGATTCCAAACAGGGAAAACCCATAGGGAAAAAAACATTCGATCGTCCGGAACGGTTCAAACCCGACGGCGAAAAATCGGAACGCTTGCACGGAGAAGCGGCTTTTCGGAAATTCGTAACCTTCAAGCAGCCCTCCATAAAACCATCGAACGACAATCCTAAAAAAGACTCCGACAAACCAGAATAAACCTAAAAACTCCATACAATGAATATTCTATTATTAGGATCGGGAGGTCGCGAATGCGCCTTAGCTTGGAAGATAAAGCAAAGTCCAAAAACCGACAAACTTTATATCGCACCGGGAAATGCCGGAACCGCAGCCATAGGTACGAACGTGGCGATACCGGCGACCGACTTCGATGCCATCGGAAAATTTGCAGTGGAAAAACATATCGATATGGTCGTTGTGGGCCCCGAAGACCCATTGGTAAAAGGAATATACGACTACTTCGTATCTTGCGAGGAGTTGAAAAACATACCTGTTATAGGCCCGTCGAAGGAAGGCGCCCGCTTGGAAGGCAGCAAGGAGTTTGCCAAAGGATTCATGATGCGTCACAATATACCCACGGCCCGGTATGAAAGTTTCACTCAGGAAAATCTGGAAGCGGGATATACCTTTCTCGAAACGTTGAAAGCCCCTTACGTGCTTAAAGCCGACGGATTGGCGGCGGGCAAGGGCGTACTTATCATAAACGACCTGCAAGAGGCAAAAGACGAATTGAAACAAATGTTGAACGGCATGTTCGGGAATGCCAGTAAAACCGTGGTTATCGAGGAATTTCTATCGGGCATCGAATGTTCTGTCTTTGTTCTCACCGACGGCAAAGATTACCGCATACTCCCCGTTGCCAAAGATTACAAACGAATAGGAGAAGGCGATACCGGACTCAATACCGGCGGCATGGGAGCCGTTTCACCCGTACCGTTCGCCGATGCCACGTTCATGAAAAAAGTGGAAGAGCGCATCGTAAAACCCACCATCGAAGGTTTGAAAAAAGAAAATATCACGTACAAGGGTTTCATATTCTTGGGATTGATCAACGTACAAGGAGAACCGATGGTGATCGAATACAACGTTCGTATGGGAGACCCCGAAACCGAAGTCGTCATGTTGCGTATTCAATCCGACTTGGTCGACCTGCTCGAAGGTGTGGCACAAGGAACGCTCCGGGAAAAAGAGTTGACAGAAGACCCACGGGCTGCCGTAACCGTTATGCTGGTATCGGGTGGCTATCCCGGTTCCTATGAAAAAGGCAAGGAAATCACAGGACTGGATTTAGTGACGGACAGCATTCCGTTCCATGCCGGAACGACATTCAAAAACGGAAAAATCGTAACCTCCGGCGGACGCGTCATCGCCCTCAGCTCATACGGTGCGACCAAAGAAGAGGCTTTGGCAAACTCTTTCAAAAGCGCCAAAGCCGTCTCTTTCGAAGGTAAATATTTTCGTTCCGACATAGGAGCCGACTTGTAAAACAATGAATCTGAAATCATTCATAAACAATAAATATACACTGGTTGGATCGATTGTTTTCTATCTGACCGGTGTATATCTCACGAGTCGGTTCGCAACATATCTCCCTTGCGAAGGGAGTCCCGGAATCTTGTTTCCGAGTGCCGAAAGATGGCTTTCCTCCCCCCTATCAAACCATTCGGTCAACAGCATTCTTATTCTATCCGGGGGTATTCTGCTGTTGCGTATCAACAACCTTTTCTCTCTTATTCAGAAACACACATTGCTTCCATTCCTATTTTTTCTGTTGTTGGAAGTCTGTTCCCCGTCCCTTTCGCTCTTATGCAACGGAAACATAATGGCTGTGGTTCTAACGACGATTTTGTTTTCTTTTTTCTCGGCTTATCAGCAAGAAAGGGCACAACCGGCATTTCTAATGATGGGAATCATCTCCCTATGTACCCTGTTTTGTCCCGAATTTGCTTATTACATACCCCTGTTTATCATCGGATTCGCGCAAATAAGGTATTTCACGCTGAAATCCCTGTTAGGAGCATTCATCGGATTCGCCACCCCGTTCTGGGTATTGATCGGAATAGGAATCATGCCTTTCTCAGGATTGTCTGCATTGATTCCCGATTTTACGTTTCATATACCCGAAACACTTCCCTTTAACGACCCGCAATTCTGGACAATCGTTTTAACCGCGCTTTTAGGCCTTTTCTCCGGTACAGCGACACTATATACCACATTCAACGAAAAACGCCAAACAAGAGCTTATAACGGCTTTATAAACCTATTGTCGGTCTATTCCGCCATGCTTCTGATTATAGATTATAGAAACTATACCCTCTATCTGCCCGTCCTAAATATGGCAGTTGCCATGCAAGCTGCATTTTTCTTCACGAACAATACGAAAAAATACGGAGTAGTGTTGTTTTATCTCATATTAACCCTTTACACAGGATTGTTCGTATGGAATTTATTGCCGGTCTGAGCGAGTGGGGATACTTCGGTCTTTTTATAGCGGCGTTTCTGGCCGGAAGCATAATTCCTTTCAGTTCCGAAGCCGTGCTGGGACTTCTTTTAATAGCCGGATACGATTCTTGGGGCTGTGTATTCTCTGCCACTTTGGGAAACTGGTTGGGAGGCGTCACTTGTTACTATATAGGCTACTTGGGAAAAACAGAGTGGATACACACCTATCTGAAAATACCGGAAGAAAAACTCTCGAAAATGCAACGCTTTCTGAAAGGGAAAGGCTCTCTTTTCGGATTCTTCGTCTTTATTCCGGTTATCGGCGACATCATGATCGTGGCTCTCGGACTACTCAGAGCCAATCCTCTCGGCACGTTACTCTCCATGATGGTAGGAAAATTCTCCCGGTACTACTTGGTGGTAATCGGTATCAACTACCTGAAAGAGTGGTTTCCCAATCTTTTTTAATCCTTAACCCAGTATTTATCGTCTTTCAATAATCTATCGACAGCCTTACGAATAGATTGAAAAGCAAATTTCTCGGGTTCGATTTCTTCCCTCCGCAACCAGAAACATTCGGCAACATCGTCATGCGCTTTCAAATCGCTCATATCTTCATCGCTTCGGCAGAGAAAAAACAAATCCATCGTGTGTACGTCAAAACCCGAATAACGATAGACATTCGGGAAAGAACACAAATACTTCATCTGCTTCGGTTTCCAACCTATCTCTTCCGACAATTCCCGAACGACAGCCTCCTCTACCGTTTCTCCACATTCTGTAAACCCACCCGGTAAATCCAGCATGCCTTTGGACGGATCGAACGCCCTGCGACAAACTAAAATTCTCGATTGCCTATCCATAACGAATGCCGCTACCGATGCTTTTGGATTAAGATAATACACAAAGCCACAATCCTCGCAACGTTTGGAAGAAGCATCGTTCTCTTGGAAACGATGAGAACCGCAACGAGGGCAATATTCGAATAATCGAAGAGGATGCATATACTTTAATTAATTGACAACTAAAATTTTAGTAACTACTCCCGATTGTTTCGACGAACCACCGGAAGACGCGAAAACAAGATACACGCCGGTTTTCACCCGATTACCGCTACGATCCCTGCCGTCCCACGATATTTGTCCGCCATTGGAATAGCCTTGAAAAAACAAGTTACCCGCCGTATCGGTAATCTTCACCAAACTATTCTCCATCAATCCTGTCACCGATATCCAACCTTCATAATCGGGTCTCACCGGATTGGGAAAAGCGTAGACATTACTATAATCGTCGGACGATTGTACAGCATCGGACCGATAAGCAGCCAAGCCGCTGGTCGTTCCTATATAAGCCACACCCGTTACCGGATCGACGATTACTTCGGTTACATGATTCGAAGGCAGTTTACTGTTCTCTGCCGTAAAGTGGTTCAAAATCTCCGACCCGTCGGCACTTACCAAATACAATCCCGATTCTCGGGTTCCTATCCACTTACGATTGGCGCCATCTACGAATATGTCGGTAATATTGATATTCTGTAATAAATAATCGGCATTATCCGTCCCGTCGTTACGGGCTATTTTTATTCGAGTACAACGGAAACTGTCGCTAAAAACATGGTCTGGATTCGTAATCACGATAGGCCCGGACGAAGTTCCTATCCATATCTGACCGTTGTTATCCTCTTCTATGCAGGTGTAATAATTCGGAGTAAACGTTTTATTATCCTGATCCATAAACGAAACTATATTTTTCGTTCTGTCATCGGCTATCGTATTATACGTACCCTTATCGTCAAAAGCGAATATAGAACCGGGCCAATCCCCATAAACGACCCATTTTGCCGTAGAATGATTCGGTATAAGCAGTTTGGCATATTTATTATTCTTTATTTCCGAATAACCGAATTGATACCAATCGCTCGCTTTCAATTCATCTGTATCGATAGATTGCTTGGCCTTAGGCAACATACTTACGCCCACATCGCCCGCATGTGCTATCCAAAGATTTCCATCTCTATCAAAAACAATATTAGGCACAGCCATAGCCCAACCCTTAGAAAGCGGCGAATTCAACGACGTATAATGTCCTACACATTCTGTCCCCGAAATCTTATATATGCCTTCGAACCAAGTTCCTATATAAAAAGTGTTGGAATCATCGGGATCGAATGCCATATTATAACTCGAATATATTCTATTTCCTGTTTTACCATTTTCCAACGGCACTTCTCCCACATCGATTACAGACCAGTTTCCCTGATCCAATACGCTTATTTTTGTTTGCACGTACTGATCTTCGGTTCCTCTACGGGGACCCGAATTACTTACATAAAGTTTATGATCGTTAATAACGAGATTCCACGGGTCTGCCACATTCGATACATTGGGCAAAAACGGTTCCTTCAACATAACGAATTGATTATTCCCCATACTGAAATGACACAAACCGCTTTCTCCCAAAGCCCATATAGACATATCTTTTTCGTATGAAGAAGTCAACACATTCACCAAATAATCCGATTGATTTTGAAAATTGAAAATACCATCGAACTGTATAGCTCCATTCACTATATCCGGTTTACAGAAAGCGACATAAACATATCCTCTCAAAACAAACCCGTCATAATATTTATCTACATTCATCACTCCCATATTCAAGGTTCCCAATAGAGACAACCCGTTATTTATATCGAGGAAATGAAGATTGCCGCCCTTAGAATAAAACAAATATTTATCGTTGAAAGGCATAAGCGCATAGATAGTCGTTCCCGGTACATCGTCCAATAAAACCCACTTGGCGATATCGTACTTGATGGCATCGCTATTTATATAATAAAGACCGTCGTCGGCAACAAAAAACCAATACTTGTCACAAGCCCCTATCAAACTGATTTTTTTTCCGTAATTATAAGATTCGCTCACTTCATTTTTCTTATCGTTCAAAACAACGATACCAAAGTCGGTAGCCAAATAAATTCTATCACCGTAAAACTTTACATCGTTGATACCTTTTGCCGTAGTCAATATGGCATTCTTAATATCCGGTATATTAAACACTTTTCCATTATCGTGCAAAATATCTACGTTGGAGTTGGCATATACGATAACCAGATACTTTTTATCGTAATTATAATAAATATTAGCTATATCTATATCGTTCAATATATTGTTCTTACTGTAAGATTCCATCTCTTCCGTCTCCTTATCGAAACCAAAAAGACTCCTACCCGACACATAGTAAACCCTTTCAGGCGTATCTATGACCTTTACAGGAGTTCCCGTCGAAGTATAAATCTGCCAATCGCCCACGGCCAATTGAGCATAGGTCGCAACCGTAAACGACAATATAACGAAACCTATTAAACCCGATATTCTTTTCAACATATCAAACGATTATAGTGTATTAAAAAAATCCGATAACTTTTTTACCGCTCGTGCCCTATGGCTTATCTTGTTTTTTTCCTCTTCTCCCATCTCGGCAAATGTTTCTTCATATCCTTCCGGCACAAAAACCGAATCATAACCGAATCCCGACGAACCTCGGCGTTCACGGATTATCTTTCCGGATATTTCTCCGTAAAAAACATGCTCCTCGCTACCTGTTACCAAAGCTATACATGTAACAAAACTCGCTTTTCTGTTTTCTGCATCTCGAAGATTAGCCAATAATTTATCTATATTCTTCTCAGAATCGGAAGGTTCACCCGCATAACGGGCCGAATATACACCCGGCTCCCCGTTCAACGCCTCCACTTGCAGTCCCGTGTCGTCGGCAAAGCAATCGTATCCGTATTTATCCTTAACATACCGGGCTTTCAACAAAGCATTACCTTCGAAAGTATCGGCCGTTTCGGGTATATCGTCATGACAACCGATATCATTCAAACCGAGTATCTCTATCTTGTCACCGATAATCGCCGATATCTCTTCCAATTTATGTCTATTATTCGTGGCAAAAACCAGTTTCATAATATTAAATAATTATTTTTGTAAAAAATCCGAACAAACAAAATGAAATCTTATTCAAAATTTCAAAATTACCTTTCTCTACTCATGTTTATAACGATAAATATCTTGTTTTATTTTAAATACTTATCGAAGATATCTATCGCATGCGGAGCTATTACGAGCGTGTTATATATACTTTTCATCATTTTCTTATTCAAATACAAACCGACTTTCGGTCGCAAACTTGTCAACGTCGGTATAATCACTTTTATAATAGCTACTTCATCACTTCTTTTCTTTATTCCCAAAGAAATATTCACGGCCGACAGATGGATTATTATCGATCTTTTTTGGGACTCCGTTTCAAACGGTCTGTACCCTTATGCCGAAAAAACTTCTATCGGCAACTATCCGGGGGCAATGCCGTTCTATTTTCTTCTCTGCTATCCATTTTATTGTATACGAGAAATAGGATTCATAACCGTTATTTCCATTGCTTTGCTGGCATTCCATTTCAAACGTAAATCTGTTCAAAGTTATAGTTTATTTTTTATACTTTCGATTTCTTCTTTATGTATCTACTGGGAAATTTTTTCAAGAAGTACCATACTCATCAACGCCGTACTGTTCACCCTCTTTCTCCTTTATCTCGAACGATTCCGCACATTTTCCACCCGACAACTGATATGGAGCGCTGTCATAGGAGGGTTGCTGTTCTCTATTCGCAACGTGTTCGTGCTGCCGCTCATCGTATGGGGATTGTATCAACTCTTTCAAGAAAAAACATCTCCGAAGAAAATATTCCTGTGGGGCTTTGTTTTCCTATTGTCCTTCGCGATTACTTTCGTTCCTTTCATCTGGCTATATCCCGATGAGTTTTGGGAGGTCAATCCGTTCTCCACACAATCATCTTTGGTATCTTTTCACTTCATAGTGCTCTTCGTACTGATAGCGATCGCAGGAAGTTTCTTTTGCAGAAACTACAACGACGTTAGATTTTTCAGCGTTCTGCTGTTATTCGGTATCGTGACAATCCATTTTATAGAAGCGGTTTGCCAATACAGTTTTACACAAGCTCTATTCCAATCGAAAGCAGATATATCTTATTACATTTTCTGCATACCCTATTTGTTGCAAATACTCGCCGATACAGATTATAAAAGACTTATGAATCCGCAAACATGAATACGGGAAAAAGGATATTGTGGATAGACTATGCCAAATCGATATGTATCTATTTGGTTCTGTTGGGGCATGCTCATGCTTCCCAACCTGTCACCGACTTTATCTATACTTTTCACATGCCTCTTTTCTTCTTTTTGTCCGGTTGTCTTTTTTCATTCGAGAAACACCCCAACTTTAAAGAGTTTGCTATAAAACGATTCAAAGGGCTCATGGTTCCCTATCTTTGGATAAACCTCATCACCTATCTGTTCTGGTTATTTGCAGGTCGTAATTTCGGCGAAGATGCGACAATATCCACTACTTGGTATTCCCCCATAATAGGCATTCTTTTAGGATATAGTAAACAGATGATACACAATACACCCATGTGGTTTTTCATTTGTCTCTATTTCTTGGAAATATTTTACTACCTCCTATTCAAACCGTTACAAAAGAAAAGCAAATCGATAAAGATTTCGGTATTGATCGTTATCGCCGTCATAGGATACACAAATTATGCCTACAACCCCTATACATTACCCTTTTGCTTGGGAACTGCCATAGTAGGAATGGTTTTCTACGGAATAGGCAATTTAATCGTACACAACATACAAATAATAAAAATAAAATTACTCCATATAATACTCGTTTTCCTGACAATGGGAATTGTTATTTTCATAGCTCATGAAAACGGATATATAATAATGGCCACAAATAATTATAATAACTATATACTGTTTTTCATAGGAAGTTTCGCCGGTATATGTATGATAAATCTGTCGAGCAATTTCCTATCCTTAAAACCTGTTTTTCAAAATATCATAATCTATATATCCAAAAACACACTCATTATCAACAGTTTTCATTTGCTTACGTTCTCTTTCTTAAAAGGAATCATGGTATTTGTCTTTCACATACCGGTAGAAACCTTATACGGCAAAATAGTTCCTAATATAGTTTTCGCTTTGGTGAGTCTTTTTTCGTGCCTACCTATCGCCTATATCATCAACAAACATTTCCCCTTTATAATAGGGAAAAAAAGAAGTCCCGAAGGGTAGATTTATGCTTTTATTTTGTCGAAACCTTCTCCATAAACTCCCACAACATTGGATTGGGAAATAAAAGCTTTCGGGTCTATGGACTTTATCAAGCGAAATATTTTAACCGACTCATTTCTTTTAGCCAATATCATCAATACTTTTTTGGGTTGTTTGGAATACCAGCCCATGCCATCGATAACTGTCACGCCGCGACGTATATCGTTATTGACATGAGTAGCTATCTCTTCGTATTTATCCGACAGAACCAAAATTTGTACCGACTGACGTTTGCCATTGATAAGCATGTCCATCGTATAACTCATTACCCCCATCACTACATATCCGAAAATCATTTTTTCCACACTATGGAACAGAACGTAAGAGCAGGCAATAATTAAAAAATCGATGTACATCATCATTTTGGCAAACGAAATATTCTTGTATTTGTTTACGATAGCCGCTATAATATCGGTTCCTCCCGTACTTCCATTAGACACGAATACCAATCCAATACCCGAACCGCACAGAATACCGCCTATTATAGCCGACATAAAAGGTTGTTCGTCTACCAAAGCATCTTTTATGAACAAAGGAAGAATAGACAAGAATGAAGAACATACGATTACGCTGAAAATAGTTCGTATGCAGAATTGAAGACCCAACACCTTGATGGCAGCCAACAACAATAATACATTGATAACAAAATAGGATACCGATATAGGTATACCCGTACCGTAGTATATCAAGGCCGATATACCCGTTACACCTCCTGTCGTTATTTCGTTCGGTATCAGAAAACCTACCCAACCCAAAGCATACAACAGTAACCCGAATATGATAATCAAATAGTCTTTTATCGAATACCAGACACTATTAAAAGGCAAACGCATAATATGTAAAATATAAAATCCATGTTCGCTATGAATTTACGAACATGGATAAAGTTTATCAAATAACTATATTGACTATTTTATTAGGTACTACGATTATCTTCTTAGGTGTTTTTCCTTCGAGCCACCGCACCGAAGATTCATGATTAAGTACCATTTTCTCTATTTCTTCACGGGGAGTATCTGCCGTAATTTCCTTTTAAAAAGGGTGCCTCTGTCTAGTGTTGAAGTTCTCATCGCAGCTGATATCCTTCCCATTCG
>ENA-UEOI01000687-UEOI01000687.1-human-gut-metagenome-genome-assembly--contig:-NODE-687-length-33898-cov-5.511635_pt1 | contig 33898 bp, 25 predicted proteins | sample MGYA00242883_ERZ507882 | MGnify/ENA primary metagenome ERZ507882 (study PRJEB26167, sample SAMN06115502) | human gut metagenome | host: Homo sapiens | place: China:Chongqing | collected 2015-07-29...
CGCCGGCGCAGCCGTTGGTGGGGATGGTCTGGTTGATGGTCAGAATATTTGCGCCGGAATTGGCAAAAATAGACAGGTAATTGGACAGCACGCCGGGAATATCCTTTAAAAGGGCGTAAAAGGTGATGATGCGGCCGGCGTGCATATTCTGAAAGGGCTGCACCGCGTCCTTGTACTTGTAAAAGGCGCTGCGGCTGATGCCCACCTGCTTGGCGGCCTCGCCCACGGTGGTGGCCTCGCCCACCTGGAGCATCCGCTTGGCTTCCGCCACCCGCAGGAAGACCTCGGGCAGCGCCTCGGACGTGACCAAATAGTATTTCTGTTTTTCCATAGCTCTCCTCCTGCGTCCGCCCTATACGAACAAGTGTACGCGAGTATGATACCACAGGTGGGTTTTTGGTGCAAGCGGAACTTGAAAAAATTTTGAAAAAATATGGAATACATATGGAAAAAGAAAGACTGCATTTTGCACAAAACCTGAATAAATGTATATGGACTGCGGGGCAAAAGGAGGGGACGGCGTGAAATATGGGGAGAAGCTGGTGGCGCTGGCGTGGTACGCGGCGGTGGCGGCGCTGGTGTGGGCCGGGGTGCGGTACGCCCTGGTGTGGCTGCTGCCGTTTCTGTTGGCGCTGGGGCTGGCCATGCTTCTTGAACCGCTGATGGAGCAGGCCCGCCGCCGGCTGCGGCTGAAGCGGGGGTTCACGGCGGCGGTGGTGACGCTGGTGCTGGTGGGCGGACTGCTGACGGTGCTGATCGTGGTGCTGGTGCAGGCCGTGGAGCAGGCGCTGGCGCTGCTGACCTCCCTGCCGGAGATGCTGGCGGGGCTGCCGGAGACACTGGAGCGGGTGCAGGCCCGGGTCAGCGATTTCTGCGCCGCCTGTCCGGAGGGGCTGCGGCGGTGGGCGGAGGGGGCGCTGGCGGATCTGCCGCAGCTGGCTTCGTCTTTGGCGGGGCAGGCATCCTCGATGGCGCTGCGGGGGCTGTCGTCGCTGATGGCAGCGCTGCCGGGGCTGTTTCTGGCCTGCGGCACGACGGTGCTGGCGGTGTTCTTCACCCTGACCGCCTATCCGCAGGTGATGGCGTTTCTGCGGCGGCAGCTGCCGGCGCGGTGGCGCGGCCGGGCGGGGGGCGTGAAGGCCAGTGTGCTGGACACGTTGGGCAAGTGGCTGCGGGCGGAGTGCATTTTGCTGCTGGTGACGTTTTTGCAGCTACTGGCGGGACTCGTGCTGCTGCGGCAGGAGTACGCGCTGCTGCTGGCGCTGCTCATCGCCCTGATCGACGCGCTGCCGGTGTTCGGCACGGGGACGGTGCTGCTGCCCTGGGCGGCGGTGCTGTGTGTGGCGGGGGACGTGCCCCGGGGCATCGCGCTGGCGGCGCTGTACGCCGTCATCGCCGTGGTGCGCAGCGTGCTTGAGCCGAAGGTCATGGCGGCCCAGGTGGGGCTGCCGCCGCTGGTGGCGCTGGCGGCCATGTATGTGGGATTCCGCGTCATGGGCGTGGCGGGGATGGTGCTGCTGCCGCTGGCGGTGCTGGTGGTAAAGCAGCTCCACGACGGTGGGTTCGTGGGGTTGTGGCGGTGATGGGGGTATTTTTTGCCGACCGCGGGCTAAGGTACCCCGCGGAGGCGTGAAGAGGAGAAACGGATTGCCACGACCAGTCTGCACCCCAAGGGTACTTGCTTCGCGGCGCGGACCGGCTGGGAATGACAGCACAGGGACGGGTCGAGAGGGCAGACAGAGGGTGACGGAAAGGGTGCAAAAGGGGTGCGGCGGAATGTGGGCAAGGTCGGGGCGGTTTTCGCTTTGTCTGCACTTTTCCCGGAAAAATAAGTTCACATAACGAATGTGGAAAACACTGTGGAAACCGTGGAAAACTTTATGAACAAAGGGTTAAGGCTGGTTGCCACCTGTTATGAAAACCGGGGGTAAGGGTGATTTATGGGAGGTATATGCAGCGGCGATAGCGGGTGCAGGACGGTGCATAGTGACTTGCGCGGCGGAGCGGCGGACGGCGGGTGCTTGCAAAACCGGCGGCGATACTATATAATATAGCATAGAGGAAAATCGGTGTACGCCGGAGGAATACTATGGCAAAGAAGAACGTATACGACAACGAGAGCATCTCCAGCCTGAAGGGGGCGGACCGGGTACGGAAGCGGCCCGGCGTTATCTTTGGCTCAGACGGGCTGGAGGGCTGCGAGCACGCGGTGTTCGAGATCCTGTCCAACGCTATCGACGAGGCCCGGGGGGGCTACGGCAAGCTCATCACCGTGACCCGCTTCGCCGACCACTCGGTGCAGGTGGAGGACATGGGCCGGGGCTGCCCGGTGGACTGGAACGAAAAAGAGGGGCGGTACAACTGGGAGCTGGTGTTCTGCGAGCTGTACGCCGGCGGCAAGTACGACAACGAGAGCAGCGAGAACTACGAGTTCTCCCTGGGCCTGAACGGGCTGGGCTCGTGCGCCACCCAGTACGCCTCCCGGTACATGGATGTGACGGTGTGGCGGGACGGCAAGGAGTACCGGCTGCACTTTGAGCGGGGCGAGATCGTGGGCAAGCTGGAGGTCAGCGACCAGACCGGCAGCAAAAAGCGCACGGGCACGACCATCCGCTGGCTGCCCGACCTGGAGGTGTTCACCGACATCGCCGTGCCGCTGGACTACTACCGGGACGTGATGAAGCGGCAGGCGGTGGTCAACGCCGGGGTGACGTTCCGGCTGAAGAACGAGGTATCCGCCGGGAAGCTCGAGGCGGAGGAGTTCCTGTATCCCGACGGCATCGCAGACTACATCAAGGAGCTGGCCGGGGACGACGCGCTGACCGAGCCGGTGTGCTGGTCGGCGGAGCGGAAGGGACGCGACCGGGCGGACAAGAAGGAGTACAAGGTGAAGCTCAGCGTGGCGCTGTGCTTCTCCAATCGGGTGGCGGTGTGTGAGCATTACCACAACTCCAGCTTTCTGGAGTACGGCGGCAGCCCGGAGAAGGCCACGCGGTCGGCCATGGTGTCCGCCATCGATAAGTACCTGCGGGACAATAATAAGTACGCCAAGGGCGAGGCGAAGATCACCTTCCCCGATGTGCAGGACTGTTTGATTTTGGTCAGCAACAACTTTTCCACCCAGACCAGCTACGAAAATCAGACGAAGAAGGCCATCACCAACAAGTTCATTCAGGAGGCCATGACGGAGTTCCTCCGCAGCCGGATGGAGATCTACTTCATCGAGAACAAGGAGGCGGCGGAGAAGATCGCCGCCCAGGTGCTGGTGAACAAGCGGAGCCGGGAGACGGCGGAGCGCACCCGCATCAACCAGAAGAAAAAGCTCACCGAGAAGATCGACATCGCCAACCGGGTGCAGAAGTTTGTGGACTGCCGTACCAAGGACGTGAGCCGCCGGGAGATCTACATCGTGGAGGGCGACTCCGCACTGGGCGCGTGCAAGCAGAGCCGGGACGCGGAGTTCCAGGGCCTGATGCCCGTCCGGGGCAAGATCCTGAACTGCCTGAAGGCGGACTATCCCCGCATTTTCAAGAGCGACGTCATCACCGACCTGATGAAGGTGCTGGGCTGCGGCGTGGAGGTGCACAGCAAGGCCGTGAAGGACCTGAACCAGTTCGACCTGAGCAATCTGCGGTGGAGCAAGGTGGTCATCTGCACCGATGGCGACGTGGACGGCTTCCAGATCCGGACGCTGATATTGACCATGCTGTACCGGCTGTGTCCCACCCTGATCCGGGAGGGGTGCGTCTACATCGCGGAGACGCCGCTCTTTGAGATCACCTGCAAGGAAAAGACGTGGTTCGCCTACTCCGAGCGGGAGAAGGCGGACGTGCTGAAGGGGCTGGAGGGCAAGAAGGTCAACGTCCAGCGCTCCAAGGGACTGGGCGAGAACGACCCGGAGATGATGTGGCTGACCACCATGAACCCGGAGACACGGCGGCTCATCCGCGTGCTGCCCGAGGACGCCGCCGAGACGGCCCGGGTGTTTGACCTGCTGCTGGGGGACAACCTGGCGGGACGGAAGGACTATATCGCGGAAAATGGATTCCGGTATTTGGATATGATAGATGTGAGTTAACGAAAGGACATTGCTCCCATGGCAAAGAAGAAAACAGAGGAAAAGACCGTCCGGCACGCGGCAGACCCCAATGTGATGGGACTGCGGGGCGCGGTGGTGGAGCAGCCCATCACCGCCACGCTGGACGAGAACTATATGCCCTACGCCATGAGCGTTATCGTCAGCCGGGCCATCCCGGAGATCGATGGGTTCAAGCCCTCACACCGGAAGCTGCTGTATACCATGTATAAGATGGGACTGCTCACCGGCGGGCGGACGAAGAGCGCCAACATCGTGGGCCAGACCATGCGCTTGAACCCCCACGGCGACCAGGCCATCTATGAGACGATGGTGCGGCTGGCCAAGGGCAACGAGTCGCTGCTGCACCCCTTCGTGGACAGCAAGGGCAACTTCGGCAAGGTGTATTCCCGGGACATGGCCTACGCCGCCAGCCGGTACACCGAGGCCAAGCTGTCCCCCATCTGCGCCGAGCTGTTCCGGGATCTGGACTGCGACGCGGTGGACTTTGTGGACAACTACGACAACACCACGAAGGAGCCGGCGCTGCTGCCCACCACGTTCCCCAACGTACTGGTGTCCGCCAACCAGGGCATCGCCGTGGGCATGGCGTCCCAGATCTGCGGGTTCAACCTGGGCGAGGTGTGCGAGACCACCATCGCGTATCTGAAGAACCCGGAGCACGACATTACGGCTACCCTTATCGCGCCGGACTTCCCTACCGGCGGCGAGATCGTGTGCGGCGGCGACGACCTGCGAGCCATCTACCGCACGGGCCGGGGCGGCATCAAGGTGCGGGCGCGGTGGCGCTATGACAAGGGCGAGAACGTCATCGAGGTCTATGAGATCCCCTATTCCACCACCATCGAGGCCATTCTGGATAAGGTGGCGGAGCTGGTGAAGGCCGGGAAGGTCAAGGAGATCGCCGATATGCGGGACGAGACGGACCTCAGCGGCCTGAAGCTGGCCATCGACCTGAAGCGGGGCGTTGAGCCGGAGAAGCTGATGGCCAAGCTGTTCCGCCTGACGCCGCTGCAGGACACGGTGAGCTGCAACTTCAACATCCTCATCGCCGGGATGCCCCGTGTCATGGGCGTGGGCGAGGTGCTGGAGGAGTGGACGGCGTGGCGCACCGACTGCGTGAAGCGGCGGGTGTACTTCGTGCTGAACAAGAAGCAGGAGAAGCTGCACCTTTTGCAGGGTCTGAAGCGCATCCTGCTGGACATTGACAAGGCCATCAAGATCATCCGGGAGACGGAGGAGGAGGCCGACGTTATCCCCAACCTGATGATCGGCTTCGGCATCGACCAGGTGCAGGCGGAGTACGTGGCAGAGATCAAGCTGCGGAACATCAACAAGGAGTACATCCTCAAGCGGGTGCAGGAGACGGCGGCGCTGGCCGAGGAGATCGAGGATCTGGAGGACACGCTGGCCAAGCCCGCACGGATACGGAAGATTATCATCGGGGAGCTGGAGGACGTGAAGAAGAAGTACGCCGTGCCACGCCGCACCGGCGTGGTATACAGCCACGAGGTGGAGGAGGACGTGGAGGAGGACGCGCCGGAGGACTATCCCGTCCACCTGTTCCTCAGCCGGGAGGGGTATTTCAAGAAGATCACGCCCCAGTCGCTGCGGATGTCCGGCGAGCAGAAGTACAAGGAGGGCGACGGCCCGCGGCAGTACTTCGAGGCCACCAACAACACGGAGCTGATGTTCTTTACCGACAAGCAGCAGGTCTACAAGACCCGGGCCAGCGAGTTCGGCGAGACGAAGGCGTCGCTGCTGGGCGACTATCTGCCGGCCAAGCTGGGCATGGATGGTGGGGAGAACGTGATCTTCCTGTGCCTGCCGGGGGATTACAGCGGTGCGCTGCTGTTCTTCTTCGAAAATGGCAGGGCGGCGCGGGTGGCTCTCAGCGCCTACGCCACCACGTCCAACCGCCGCAAGCTCACCGGTGCGTACTGCGACAAGTTCCCGCTGGTACACATCGAGCAGCTGGCGGAGGACACGGAGCTGGCGCTGGAGACCAGCGAGCCCCGGGCGCTGCTGGTGCATACGGCGCTGCTGGCGCCCAAGACCACACGGTCCACCCAGGGCGTGCAGGTGATGAACATCAAGCCGAAATACCGGCTGGAGCGGGTGCTGCGGGCGGAGAGCTGCGGCATCACCAACGCGGCCCGCTACCGCACGAGGACCATCCCCGCCGCCGGCGCGCTGCTGCGGCCGGAGGACAGCGAGGAGAAGCAGCTGGAGCTGCTGTGACGATGAGGAAAGGAGGGCGTCCATGGGAAAGAAATTTCTGACGCTGCTGAGTGCGCTGGTGCTGGCGGTGAGCTGCACCGGATGCAGCCTGCTGCACCGGGAGTGGTATGAGGTCACGGCCCACAGCTCCGGCTATTACGAGGGGCGGGACGCCCTGCGTGCCGACACGTATCAGGATCTGGTCAACGACATTCTGGTGCTGGTGGGCAACCACTCCGAGGAGGGCGTGATCTGGCTCTACTACGCCCAGGAGGGTCTGGATGCCGACGACGCGGCGGAGCGGGCCTGCCGGGAGGTGGAGGAGGACACGTCCATGGGGGCGTATGCCGTGTCGTACATCCAGTACACGGTGGACAACTCCGCCCGGAATTACAGCGCCATTACTGTGACCATCGGCTACCGGCGGACGGAGCAGCAGGTGGCAGACGTGGTCCATGCCACCAATCTGTCGGCGCTGGCGGATCTGCTGGCAGAGGCGGCACAGGCGGGCAGAAGCGAGCTGACGGTGCAGTTCAGCTCCATCGACGCCACGGCGCAGGAGGTCCTGCAGATCGTGGAGGCAGTCCGCGCGGACCAGGGCGGCAGGAACTGGACGGTGAACTTCTACCCCGAGGGCGGCGTGGAAATGGTGGAGATACTGCTGGGATAGCGGGAGAAATTTTCGCAATTTCACAATTTTCACAATATGCGCAATATGCGCAATATGAAAATGCAGGGTTGACAAACCGGAAAATATGCGGTATAATTCACCTTGCGTTTGCGGGCGTAGCTCATCTGGTAGAGCGCGACCTTGCCAAGGTCGAGGTAGCGAGTTCGAGCCTCGTCGCCCGCTCCAAAAATCACCACCCTTCCGGGTGGTGATTTTTTTCGCGTGCTCCTCGGCTCGCGGTTTTTTGCAATGCAAAAAACCGGGCCGCGCAAGCGCGGCCTTTGATTGAACGCGCAAGGGAAACCCGACTAAGGTTTCCCTTGCACACATTCCCTTCCTTGCGGGGGGGTGGGAGTGCGCTCTTTTGTCTCCGACGAGTCACTTTCTCTCCCAAAAGTGATGAAGGGATATTCCGCGCCCCGGCGCGGGTCACTTTTGGCCGCAGCCCCAAAAGTGACCAAAAGGGCTGCTTGAAACCGCAGGTTTCAAGACTTCCTGCGCGCTATGCCCTGTGATTATCGGCAGTTTCTACCACACGGTCACGGAGATTTTTCTTTGTCGCGCGGTCAAAAGGATTGTCTCTGCGTCTGCGCCGCTGCTGCTGGTCTCAGCCACGGTAGAAGCTGTCATTCCTGCATTTCAGAGCAAAAGCGGCAGCGCTCCAAGAAGCAGAGACGATGCAACATTTAGGTGAAGTTTATGCGGCACTATGTTCGCGTGGCAGGGATAAGTAGGATAAGCGGCAGGTGAAGCCGTGTAAGGAAATCCAAAAACGTAGTTTTTGGCGGCGTTTCTTTTCCTCTTTTCTTTCGCTGTTGAAAGAAAAGAGGGTGCAGGGAGAGGTGTTTACAAAAAATTTGCGGTTTTCTGCATGGAAATGCGGTGCATGATGTGATAAAATGCTCTATGAACCTACGAGAAGGGCGGGATATGGATTGGAACTGAACAACAAGACCATCAAGCGCGTCATGCTGCTCATTGCCTTTGCGGCGCTGCTGTACTGGGGCTTGAACAACCTGTCGCTGCTGGGCGGCGTGCTGAAGAGCATTGGGTCACTGCTGTCGCCGCTGCTCATCGGCATCTGCATCGCCTTTGTGCTGAACCTGCTGCTGAAGGCGCTGGAGCGGCTGTGGGACAGGGCGCTGACCAGGTGGAGCAGCCCATGGCGGGATAAGCTGAAGCGAGGCGTGTGTCTGACGCTGACGATGGTGCTGTTTTTGGGCATCATCTTCGCCATTATCTTCATCCTCATCCCCCGGCTGGAGGAGGCCGGCAGCACGCTGGTGGCCAATATCCCCACCTATGTGGCGCAGGTTCAGACGTGGTGGGAAAACCTGAGCGGCTTCGCGGAGGAGCACGGCGTGATGCTGCCGGAGCTGGCGCTGAACGCCGACCAGGTGAAGGATACCATCACCGGGTTCTTGCAGGAAAAGGGCGACAGTGTGGTGAACACCACGCTGAACATCACCACGTCTATTGTAGGCGCACTGGTGAACTTGCTGCTGGCGCTGGTGTTTTCCGTGTATCTGCTGGCACAGAAAGAGACACTGATCGCGCAGGCCAAGCGTTTGCTGCAGCGAATCCTGCCTAAGAAGGCCGCCGACCGGCTGATGCACCTGCTGAGCCTGACCAACAACGCCTTTTCCAGCTTTGTGTCCGGTCAGGTGACGGAGGCAGTTATCCTGGGCACGCTGTGCTGCCTCGGTATGCTGATCCTGCGGCTGCCCTATGCCCTGCCGGTGTCGGTGATCATTGCGGCGCTGTCGCTGATCCCCATCTTCGGCGCATGGATCGGCGCGGCCACCGGGGCGTTCCTCATCGTGTTCCAAAGCCCCATCAAGGCGCTGTGGTTCTTGATCTTCCTGCTGATTTTGCAGCAGGTGGAGGGCAATCTGATCTATCCCAGGGTGGTGGGCAAATCCGTGGGCTTGCCGGGGCTGTGGGTGCTGGCCGCCGTTACCATCGGCGGCGGAGCGTTCGGCGTGCTGGGTATGCTGCTGGGCGTGCCGGTGTGCGCCGTGATCTACACGCTGGTGCAGGAGTTTATCCGCTCCAAGCCGGGAAAGATAGCGGAGTCAGAGGAAAAGTGAAAAGTAAACTGACAAGCCTCCGGTCATAGACCGGAGGCTTGCTGTTATACGGTTGTATGTGCCGGGGCGGGAGTTACATCTCCTTGATGGCAGCCTGCGCGGCGGCCAGACGGGCGATGGGCACACGGAAGGGGGAGCAGGACACGTAGTCCAGGCCCACCTTGTGGCAGAACTCCACGGAGGAGGGGTCGCCGCCGTGCTCACCGCAGATGCCCAGGTGCAGGTCGGGACGGGTCTCGCGGCCCAGCTTGGCAGCCATCTTCACCAGCTTGCCCACGCCGATCTGATCCAGGCGGGCGAAGGGATCGCTCTCGTAGATCTTGTTGTCGTAGTAGGCGGGCAGGAACTTGCCGGCGTCGTCACGGCTGAAGCCGAAGGTCATCTGGGTCAGGTCGTTGGTGCCGAAGGAGAAGAACTCGGCCTCCTTGGCGATCTCGTCGGCGGTGAGGGCGGCGCGGGGGATCTCGATCATGGTGCCCACCAGGTACTTCATGTTCATACCGGCGGCGGCCAGCTCCTCATCGGCGGTCTTGACCACCACGTCCTTAACGAACTTCAGCTCCTTGACCTCGCCCACCAGGGGAATCATGATCTCGGGGACCATGTTCCAGTCGGGGTGCTTCTTCTGCACGTTGATGGCGGCGCGGATGACGGCACGGGTCTGCATCACGGCGATCTCCGGGAAGGTGACGGCCAGACGGCAGCCGCGGTGGCCCATCATGGGGTTGAACTCATGCAGGGAGGCGATGATGGCCTTGATGTCCGCCACGGACTTGTTCATATCCTTGGCCAGCAGCTCGATGTCGCGCTCCTCGGTGGGAACGAACTCGTGCAGAGGGGGATCGAGGAAACGGATGGTGACGGGGCAGCCCTCCATGGCCTCGTAGATGCCCTCGAAGTCGCCCTGCTGCATGGGCAGCAGCTTGGCCAGGGCCTTCTCGCGCTGCTCCTTGGTGTCGGAGCAGATCATCTCGCGGATGGCGGCGATACGGTCGCCCTCGAAGAACATATGCTCGGTGCGGCACAGGCCGATGCCCTGGGCGCCCAGCTCACGGGCCTTGGCGGCGTCGTGGGGGGTGTCGGCGTTGGTGCGGACCTGCAGACGGCGGAACTTGTCGGCCCAGGCCATGATGCGGCCGAAGTCGCCGCCCACGCTGGCGTCCACGGTGGGCATAGCGCCGTCGTAGATGCTGCCGGTAGAGCCGTCCAGGCTCAGCCAGTCGCCCTCGTGATAGGTCTTGCCGGCCAGGGTGAACTGCTTGTTGGCCTCGTCCATGTTGATCGCGCCGCAGCCGGAGACGCAGCACTTGCCCATGCCGCGGGCCACAACGGCAGCGTGGGAGGTCATACCGCCGCGGACGGTCAGGATGCCCTGGGCGGCCTTCATGCCCTCGATGTCCTCGGGAGAGGTCTCCAGACGGACCAGGACCACCTTCTCGCCGCGCTCAGCCCAGGCCTTGGCATCCTCGGCGGTGAAGACGATCTTGCCGCAGGCAGCGCCGGGAGAGGCAGGCAGAGCCTTGCCTACGGGCTCGGTGGCCTTCAGGGCCTTGGGGTCGAACTGGGGATGGAGCAGGGTGTCCAGGTTGCGGGGGTCGATCATGGCCACGGCCTGCTGCTCGGAGATCATACCCTCGTCCACCAGATCGCAGGCGATCTTCAGCGCGGCGGACGCGGTGCGCTTGCCGTTACGGCACTGCAGCATATACAGCTTGCCGTGCTCCACGGTAAACTCCATATCCTGCATATCCCGGTAATGATCCTCCAGGATGTTGCAGACCTTGACGAACTCCTCATAGGCCTCGGGGAACTTCTCCGCCATCTCAGCGATGGGCATGGGGGTGCGGACACCGGCCACCACGTCCTCGCCCTGGGCGTTGGTCAAAAACTCGCCCATCAGCTTCTTCTCGCCGGTGGCGGGGTCACGGGTAAAGGCCACGCCCGTGCCGCAGTCGTCGCCCATGTTGCCGAAGGCCATGGACTGGACGTTGACGGCAGTGCCCCAGGAATAGGGGATGTCGTTGTCGCGGCGGTACACATTGGCGCGGGGATTGTCCCAGCTGCGGAACACAGCCTTGATGGCGCCGATGAGCTGCTCCTTGGGGTCAGAGGGGAAGTCAGAGCCGATCTTGGCCTTGTACTCGGCCTTGAACTGCATGGCCAGCTCCTTCAGGTCGGCGGCGTCCAGCTCCACGTCCTGGGTGACGCCCTTCTTCTCCTTCATGGCGTCGATGAGCTGCTCAAAGTACTTCTTGCCCACCTCCATGACCACGTCGGAGTACATCTGAATGAAGCGGCGGTAGCAGTCCCACGCCCAGCGGGGATTGTTGGACTTCTTGGCGATGACATCCACCACGTCCTCGTTCAGGCCCAGGTTCAGGATGGTGTCCATCATGCCGGGCATGGAGGCGCGGGCGCCGGAACGGACGGAGACCAGCAGGGGGTTCTCGTGATCGCCGAACTTCTTGCCGGTGATCTGCTCCATCTTCTCAATATATTCCATGATCTCGGCCATGATCTCGTCGTTGATCTGACGGCCATCCTCATAGTACTGGGTGCAGGCCTCGGTGGTGATGGTAAAGCCCTGGGGAACAGGCAGACCGATGTTGGTCATCTCGGCCAGGTTCGCACCCTTGCCGCCCAGCAGCTCACGCATCTTGGCGTTGCCCTCGGTGAACAGGTAACAAAACTTCTTGCTCATTAGAATTCCTCCGTATATCAATATAGTTGTACCAAACGATGAGAACAATTTATTATAGACAGAATTTTTCTCAAAAGCAACCCTATATCCGCCATTTCTGAAAATTTTGTCCGAAAAATTTGGCCCGCCGCCGGGGCTTGTCCCCTCACCGGAGGCAGATGCGCCGCACTGCGTCCTCCACAGCCGCACAAACGGGTCTTTTTCCTCCGAAATCTTGACAATTACGGGCGGGACAGGTACAATTATAAGTCGGCAATACCCCATACAAAACAAAGGAATGGTACAGAGCTATGGCAAAGGATCAGAGAAATGTAGAAGCGATCACCCCTATGGAAGAGGATTTCGCCAAGTGGTATACGGACATCTGCCTGAAGGCGGAGCTGGTGGACTATGCCAGCGTCAAGGGCTTTCTGATCCTTCGACCTTACGGCTATGCCATTTGGGAAAATATTCAGAAGTACATGGACGCGGAGTTCAAGAAGACGGGCCACGTAAACGTGGCCATGCCTGTCCTGATTCCGGAAAGCCTTCTGAAGAAGGAGGGCGAGCTGGTGGCCGGCTTCGCGCCGGAGGTGGCCTGGATCACCCACGGCGGCAGTGAGCCGCTGGAGGAGCGCCTGGCGTTCCGTCCCACCTCCGAGACGATGTTCTGCGACCACTGGTCTCACGTGCTCCACAGCTACCGGGAGCTGCCCATGCTGTATAACCAGTGGTGCTCCGTCATCCGCTGGGAGAAGACCACCCGTCCGTTCCTGCGCAGCCGGGAGTTCTGGTGGCAGGAGGGCCACACCATCCACGAGACAGCCGCCGAGGCCGAGGCCGAGACGGAGCAGCAGCTGAACTGCTACGCCGACGTGTGCAAAAACGCGCTGGCCATGCCCGTGGTGAAGGGCCGCAAGACCGACAAGGAGAAGTTCGCCGGCGCCGAGGCCACCTACACCATCGAGTGCATGATGAAGGACCGCAAGGCCCTCCAGTCCGGCACCAGCCACTTCTTTGGCGACAAGTTCTCCCGGGCCTACGACGTGACGTTCACCGGCCGGGACAACACCCTGCAGTATCCGTTCCAGACCAGCTGGGGCGCTTCCACCCGCCTCATCGGCGCGATCATCATGACCCACAGCGACAACCACGGTCTGGTGCTGCCCCCGGTCATCGCCCCCACCCAGGTGGTGGTCATCCCCATCGCCCAGCACAAGCCCGGCGTGCTGGACGCCGCCGCCGCGCTGAAGGAGCGGCTGGTGAACGCCGGTCTGCGGGTGAGCATGGACGACAGCGACCAGTCCGCCGGCTGGAAGTTCGCCCAGTATGAGATGAAGGGTGTGCCGCTGCGTGTGGAGATCGGCCCGAAGGATATGGAGAAGGGCCAGTGCTGCATCGCCCGCCGCGACACCGGCGAGAAGGTGTTCGTGCCGCTGGAGAACGTAGAGGACAGCGTGAAGCAGCTGCTGAAGGACGTACACGACAATCTGTACGCCATGGCGGAGAAGAACCTGGAGGACAACACCTTCGACATGACCTCCTGGGAGGAGGTCAAGGAGATGGCCCAGGGCAAGGGCGGCTTTGCCCGCACCAAGTGGTGCGGCAGCCTGGAGTGTGAGCTGGCCATGAAGGAGAAGGCCGGCGTGTCCAGCCGCTGTATGCCGCTGAAGCAGTCCGGCACGGAGGGCAGGTGCGTCATGTGCGGCAAGCCCGCCACCACGGACATCTACTGGGGCGTGGCGTATTAAGAGAACAGAAAAAAGAACCGCCGGTCGGCGGTTCTTTTTTGTATAGGGGTCACTCCTGGGCCGCCGTGTGGTCGGTAGGGGCGCTGCACTTGGGGCAGACGCCGTTGACCAGCTGTGTGCCGCAGAGCTTGCAGTACTGGGGCGGGCATTTGGGACATACGCCGTTGACCAGCTCTGTGCCGCAGACGCGGCAGTACGAACGCTGGGGCGCGGCCTCCTGCGCTGTGTGTTGCTGCCGGGCCTCCTCCCGCAGCTTCGCCATATCCGGGGCGAGGAACACATCCGCGCCGCCTGCGCCGGTCTGGTCGGCCAGCTTTCGGTTGATGGAGATCACGTTTTTCAGCAGCAGGATGACCACCATCATCAGCTCATAGCTGAGCCGGATCAGGACCGGCCCGAGGAAGATGAACAACAGGCCCATGCCGCCGGTCCAGTGTGTGCCGCCCCAGTAGCTGTATTCCACGTTAAACAGCAGGAACACGCCGTAGAGTACAACGAAGGCCGTGGAGAAAATGTAAAGGCCCTGGAGGATCTTCTCCACCAGCAGGAATTTGAAGGTGCAGGCGTCGTGGAGGAATTTGCCGAAAGCGCCCAGCTTTTCCCGGCGCTTTTCGGGGACGATGAAGACAAAGGCCAGCACTGTGGCTGTGATGGCCAGTACCAGAGCGATGGCAATAAAGACGATATTCTGCATAGTCAAAAACACTCCTCCCTTTTGTATACCCCAGTATAGCAGGCGCGGGCTGAGACTGTCAAGACAGCGGCACAAAAGGCTGCACCGGGATGTCCAGGCCTGCCAAATATGGAAAATCGTACCAAAAACAGGCGGTATATCGGGGCTTTGTGCGGATTGTTTACAATTTTGTTCTTGACGCATGGGCGGAAACAAGGTATGATGCTATTTGTAACCAATTTGTAACCTTTAGGTGGTATACCCATGACTGAGCAAGAGCGCGATAAGAACATCACAGGCCACGACCCCAACCGGGAGCACATGACGCTGTCCGCGCTGTGGAGCTTGTGGATGGACAACTTAAAAAGCTGGCGGCAATTCGGGGAGGAACACGCTGACCTGTTCACGCTGAATATCCAGGCGGGCTTCCGCCGCATCGGCGATTGGCTGGGCCGCGTCCGGCGCAGCGCCCGGACGCTGGCGGCGGAGCGAAAAGATAAACGGTTTCCTGAGTCGGAGTTAGCTGCGGCGCAGCTATTCCTTTTTTTGTGCAGCAGCGTGGAGCGGCTGGGTGCAAAGCTGCGGGAGCGTTTTTCCCGGCGGCGGAAAGCGCTGGCGCGGGCCGGCGGACAGCGGCGCAGCTACTTTGAGGAAAAGCTGCAGCTGCACCCGGTGGCGTTCCTGTCCGGCGCGGTGTGCATCGCCGCGGCGGCGGTGGTGCTGTCGCTGTATACGCTGGGCACGGAGGTCTTTTACGACGGCGTGGATCTGGGCGTGGTATCGTCCGGCCGGGCGGCGGTGCAGACGGTGGCCCAGCTGGAGGACATCACCCGGACCACGGTGGGCGACGCGGACTACACGGTGGACGAGTCGCTGCTGGAGACCAGGCTGGGCGTCTATTCCCGGCGGTCCATGGTTTCCACGGAGACGCTGCTGGAGGAGCTGGGCGACGAGGTGGGCCTGGTGGAATTTGCCAACGTGCTGTACGTGGACGGGGAAAAGGTGGTGGCCACCACCCGTTCCGGCGCGCTGGAGGACCTGCTGGAGCAGCTGAAGCTGGGCTATGAGACGGCGGACACGGTGAACGCCTACTTCGTGGAGGACGTGGAGATCCGGCAGGAGTACGTGGAGTCGTCCTATGTGATGAACCTGGGCTATATCGCCGAGATCCTCAACGAGACGAAGGAGGGCGAGGTGACGTACACCGTCACCTCCGGCGACAGCTATTACAGCATCGCGGAGAAATACGGCCTGAGCGTAGAGGATCTGATGAAGCTGAACCTCGGCTATGATCCCAAGATCCTGCGGGTGGGCGATGTGCTGACCATCAGCAACGCCGTGCCCTATCTGACGGTGGTGAACGTGGAGCGGCAGCGGTACGTGCAGGATGTGCCGTATCAGGTGGAGTACACCGACGACAGCTCCATGTATCAGGGTGAATACAAGGTCACGTCCCCGGGCGTGTACGGCAAGGCGGACGTCACCGCCAACGTGACGTATATCAACGGCGAGGAGATGGAGCGCGAGGTGGTGGCCAGCGTGACGCTGTCCCAGCCGGTGACGGAGCAGCAGCTCCGCGGCACGAAGGAGCGGCCCACCTGGTATCCCACCGGGTCGTTCTCCTGGCCCTGCACCGGCATCCTCACCAGCCGGTTCGGCTACCGCAGCCTGCTGGGCAGCACCTACCACAACGGCATCGACATCGGCAACAGCTACGGTACGTCCGTCTACGCCGCCGACGGCGGCACGGTGACATACTCCGGCTGGATGAGCGGATACGGCTACCTGATCATCATCGACCACGGCAACGGGTATCAGACGTACTACGGCCACAACAGCGGCCTGACGGTGTCGGTAGGGGCGAAGGTCCACAAGGGCCAGCTCATCGCCCGCATGGGTTCGACGGGCAGATCCACCGGCAACCACTGCCACTTCGGCATCAAGCTCAACGGCACGTTCGTCAACCCGCTGAATTACCTGTAAAACCACGCATCCCCGCCCAATGGGCGGGGATGCTCCGCTTTTATTTCCGGGGTTGCAAAAACGAAATTCTATGGTACAATGAAATTACTAATTTCTGAGAACGAGGTGAAAATGATGAAGAAGCTGCTCGGTCTGCTGAGTGCGGTGTGCGCCATGGCGCTGTGCCTGTGCGCGGCCTACGCCAGCCCCCTGACCGGCGACACCAGCAACATGGGTCTGTGGATCGCCATGGTGGTGGTGGCTCTGATCGCCGTGGTGGTGCTGCTCATCGTGGGTAGGAAGAAAAAGAAATAAGCCGTTATGACGAAAGCCCTGTGCCGTGCGGCACAGGGCTTTTTACGTTATTTCTTACGGGGACTCACTCAAACAAGCCCGCCTGACCGGGAACCTCTGCGTGCCCGATGCGGCGAAGCTGCTGGGCGTTCTCCGCCGTCAGCGCATCGGCGATGGCCATCTTGCGGATGATGTTCCGCACCGTGGCATCCAGATCTGTGCCGGCCCGGTAGTCAGCGGGGAAGATGAAATCCACCCGCCCCTTGGCCAGCAGGTCCTCCACACCGGCCCGGTTGGTGGCCTGGTACACGGCGATGGCCTGGCCGCCGTAGGCCCGCATCATCTTCATGCACGGCACGTCGGACAGGCCGTCGCCCACGTAGATCATGTTGGTGAAGGGGATGCGCTTGCTGTCGTCGGGCATGGAGTCGTTCAGCGTCTTGTCGTCGGCCACGTCCAGCACGCCCTTGTTGATGCGGTAGACGAATTGGGTCTTGTTGGTGAAGTTGACATCCAGCTTGGGCCAGCAGGCCTCGCCGCCGCCGTAGTAGAATTCGCAGGCGTAGATCTGCTTGAACTCGTGGGCGATGCCGCTGCCCTCGATGATCTCCTTCAGGCCGGAGGACAGCACGTAGTGCTCCACCTCCACACCCAGGGACGCGCCGAAGTCGTTGATGCGGCCGAACCACTCCCGCACGCCGGGGAACAGCTCCATGCTGTGACCGCAGCGCACCAGGAAGTCCCGTGTCAGGGGGAGGCCCTGGGCGCGGCACTCAGCGATCATGGTATACATATAGGCCAGCAGGCCGTCCATGCGATTCTCCCGCCCGAAGGTGTTGGCCTTGCGCCAGAATTCCTCGGGCGTATAGCCCAGCGCGGGGATGAAGGCGTAATCCTCCATGTCGGTGGTGCAGAGGGTCTTGTCGAAGTCGTACAGCAGGGCGATGATGGGCTTGCTCATATCGTTCTCCTCCGGTGAAAAAAGGCGGCCCAGGCCGCCTTTTTGTCGTCTTATTTCTTGTCGCCGTAGTTGCGGCCGAACTTCAGCTCGTCCAGGCTCAGCTTGAAGTCGCTGGGGATGGCGCTCTCGATGGGCGGCAGCTTGATGGTGGGCTCGTCGGTGACGGCGGGCTTGGCCTCCTCGGGCTGGGGATCGGTGTAGCGGCTGAGAATGTCCTGCTCGATGGCGCTGATCACGTCGTCATTGGGCTTCTCCTCGGCGGCAGCGGGCTGCTCCGGCGCGGCTGCGGCCAGCTCCAGCTCCGGCAGGGACTGCAGGAAGTCCGTCTGCGCCTGGCACAGCTCCTGGCTGCGGCGGATGAACTCCGCCGTCTTCTGCTGGGCCATGGCCAGCTTCTGCTCCGCACCCTGACGCTCCGCGTCCAGACGGTGGATCTCATTCTGGGCCTCGGTGCGGGCGTCGGCCAGGAGCTGCTCCTTCTCAGCCTGCGCCTCCTGCACCAGCTTGGAGGCCATCTTCTGGGCCGTCAGCAGCGCCTGACGCATGGCCTCCTCCGTGGAGCGGTACTCCTCCACCTTCTCTGCCAGCACCTTCAGCTTAGCCTTCAGAGTCATGTTCTCCTTAAACAGAGCGGTGTAATCCTCGGTCAGCGCATCCAGGAACTCGTCCACGGATGTCATGCTGTAGCCGCCGCTGCCAAAGGACGCTTTGGGGAATACTTTTTCGGAAACTTCCTGGGGTGTAAACATGATGATCCCTCCGTCTTTCTTCTATCTCAATGCGTATCGCTCACAGATACAGGCCGCTGTTCTCCAGCTCGTCGATCAGGTCGCCCATAATGTCCACGGAGTAGGGCGTGATGATGTACGTGTTGGCGGCCACCTTTTTGATCTTGCCCTCGCCGGCATAGGCCACGCCGGACAGGAAGTCGATGAGCCGGCGCGCCACGTCCTTGTTGGTAGACTCCAGGTTCAGCACCACGGTGCGCTTCTCCTTCAGATGGTCAGCGATCTCGGAGGCGTTCTCAAAGCGCTCCGGCTTCACCAGCACCACCTTCAGCTGGGTGGTGGCGTGGATGTTCACCACCTTGTTGCGGCGGTCCTCGCTGCGCCGCTCGTCGGACCGGCGCTCCTCGCCGCGGCGCTCCTGACGGTCGTCGAACAGGGAGCGGGTGTCGCTTTTCGGCTCTTCAAAATCGTCCTCGTAATCGTAATCCTCATCGTCGTAAGGATGAATGATCTTTTTCAGCTCGTCCATGAAGCCCATCAGCAGTACCTCCCGCGTTTATTTTGTATAGTTCCGTGCGCCGAAAATGGCCGTACCCATCCGCACCATGTTGCTGCCGCAGCGGATGGCGTCGGCAAAATCGCCGCTCATACCCATAGAGATATACTCCAATTTATTATCGTACATTTTTGTGTTTATGTCAACATATAGTGCGTGTACTTTTTGGAAATATACCATATTTTCCTCCCGGGAGGCGTCGGCGGGGGGAATGGTCATCAAGCCGCGGACGCGGACGTGGGGCAGCGTTTTGGCCAGCGCGGCGGCATCGGCCAAAGCCTCCGGCGCAAAGCCGCTCTTGGCCGCCTCTCCGCCGATGTTCACCTCCAGCAGGATGTCCTGCACGATGCCCAGCTTCTCCGCCTGCCTGTCGATCTCCCGCAGCAGCTCCTCTGAGCCCACGGACTGAATCAGGGCCGCCTTGCCCACCACCTGCTTCACCTTGTTGCGCTGCAGGTGGCCGATGAAGTGCAGCGGCGCGCCGTCATAGGCGTGCTGGGCCAGCTTGGCAGTCATCTCCTGCACCCGGTTTTCCCCCAGCACGTCGATGCCGGCGGCAATGGCCTCCTGGCAGGCCGCCGCGTCGTTCATCTTACTGGCACCCACCAGCGTGATGTCAGCGCCGGTGCGGCCCGTTTCCCGGGCGGCCGCGTCGATCTCCCGGCGGATGCGCGCTATATTTTCCTGAATAGACATAGCTGTAAGCCTCCTTGTCTCTATATCACCGAATGACTTTCCCGTCGAACAGCTTGCCGGCGGTGGCGATGACCTCGTCCCCGGCCCGGAGCGTCCGGGTGTCGGACACCCCCTCGGCGGGCTTGACCAGGGCGTAATTCTCCCCCTGATACAGCAGCTCCACCGGACGGAAGGACGCGTTCTCACCGTCCACGCAGTACACGCCGGTAACGCCCTCCTCGCTGACCCGCAGGGCGTTGGACGGGATGCGCAGGCCCTCGTAGGTGTGCAGCACCGCGTCCGCCGCCTGGTGGCGCAGCAGCGTGGTCTGGGCCAGATATTTCCGGCAGGACAGCACCACGGCGGCCTGCCCGTTCTCCTCCGCCGACACGTGCTCCACCCGCATACGGATGGTCTGCTCAAAGCCCTTGGCCAGCCGTATGTTCACGCTGCCCATGGTCTTGAGGGTCTGGGCCTGGTCGTAAGGCAGGTTCACGGCGTAGTACCAGGTGTCGCCGTAGATCAGCTTGCCCATGCTGCCGTGGTCCGTCGCGGCGCGGACGGCGGACAGCTTAGAGGGCGTCAGCCCCTCCAGCAGCTCCGGTGTCAGTACCGTCTCATAGCCGTCGCACACGGCGGAATATGTGCCGGAGGCCTTGGCCGTGACCCGCACCGCGCCGGACAGGGAGCTTTCCAGCTGGGCCAGCTCACTCTCCACGGATTTGATCTGACTCTGGATCTCCTCCTGACTGGTGTAGGCATGGTCACGCTTCAGCACGGCGGCCTTCAGCGCCGCCAGAGCGCCGTCGGCGGCGGCATAGTCCCCGGCGGACAGCGTCTGCCGCAGGGTCAGGATGTCGCCGGTGATGGACGTGTCCAGCTTCAGCGCCGCGTCCGGATCCAAATAAGATGTCAGGGCAAATTCCAGCTGCTGGAGCTGCAGCTTCAGCGTCTCGATGCGGCTGACGGTCTGCAAAGCACTGGCCTCGGCGTAGACGGTGGCCACTGTCTGCCCCGCGCCTACCTTCTGCCCCTCCTCCAGCGCGTGGCTTACCGTGCCGCTTTGGGCGGGCAGCGTCTCCTCGTCCCGCACCAGCCAGCCGTCCAGGGACACCACGTCCTCTGCCTGGCTCTCGTAGACCAGGGTGGTGGTCAGCGGGTCGGAGAAGTAGTTGTAGACCTGTATGGCGAAGTACAGCAGCACCGCCGCCAGCACCACGATGGGCAGCACCCGCAGTCCCTGTGACGTGGCCTTTATGTTGTTTTTCTGTTCGGGGTCATGTTTCATGGGTGATTTCCTTTGTAGGGGCGGGAGGGCTTACTCCTCCCGCAGCTCGATGCTCCGCAGGGGCGCGATGGTGGAAATGGCGTGCTTGTAGATGACCTGCTGCTTCCCCTCCGACTCCAGCACCACCACGAAGCAGTCAAAGCCTGTGATGACGCCGCGAAGCTGGAAGCCGTTCACCAGAAACAGGGTGACGGGTATGTTCTCCTTGCGCGCCCGGGTGAGAAAGATCTCCTGAAGATTGTTTGTCTTTTGCATGGTCGTCCGCTCCTTTTATGTCTGTGTGCGGACGTGGGGCTCGTCCTCCGTCCGCCGCACTCAGCATACGCCGGAGGACGTGAGGAATGTTGTCGCATTTTGGAGGCCGGAGGGAAAATCCGGCACTTTATCCCATAATACCCAATGGATGGCTTCGTTGCGGCGCAGCCAGGTGAGCTGACGCTTGGCGTACTGCCGGGAGCGGAGCTTGACCTCCTCCACGGCGTCGGCCTCGGTCATACGCCCGTCGGCCACCGCCAGGAACTGCTTGTAGCCGATGGCCTGCCAGGCAGTGGCGGTGCGGGGCAGCCCGCTTTGCAGCAGCGATCGCACCTCGTCCAGCAGCCCCTGGGCCACCATGTCGTCCACCCGGCGGTCAATGCGGTCGCGGAGGTCCTGCCGGTCCTTGAAGTTCAGCCCGACGAACAGCCCCTCGTACCGGGGCGGCTGCTCCCGGGTACGGCGGTCGTGCTGGGTGATGGTCTCCCCTGTCTCCTGATAGACCTCCAGCGCCCGCAGGATGCGCTTCTCGTCCCGCAGGTGCAGCCGTGCGGCGCTGTCCGGGTCGATGCGCCGCAGCTCCTCCAGCAGCGTCTCCGCACCCTCCTGCCGCAGCCGCTCCTGTAATTGGCGGCGCAGCGGCGTGTCCTGGCTGCCGGCGGCGAAGTCGATGCCCCGCAGCAGCGCGTCCAGGTACAGTCCCGTGCCGCCTACCAGGATGGGCCGCTTCCCACGGCGCAGGATGTCCTGCACGCACGCGTCGGCGGCCTCGGTGAACCGGGCGGCGGACCAGCTCTCCCACGGGTCGGCCACGCCGATCATGTGGTGGGGCACGCCCTCCATCTCCTCCGCTGTGGGTGCGGCCGTGCCGACGGCCATGCCCCGGTAGATCTGCATGGAGTCCACGGACACCACCTCGCCGTCAAAGCGCTGTGCCAGCGCCACGCCCATTTTCGTCTTGCCGGTGGCCGTCGGGCCAACGACGCAGATGACTTTTTCCGTGACGGCCACCTCCTTCGGATCGTTTACGCCCGCTTGAACATCTTCTCCAGCTCGTAGCGGGTCAGCCTGGCCGCCACCGGGCGGCCGTGGGGACAATAGCGTATCTCGCCGCTCTGCACGCGGCGCACCAGCGCCGCCAGCTCCGTCACGTCGCTGGTCATGCCCGCCTTGATGGCGCTCTTGCAGGCGATGGTGTGCAGCAGCTCGTCCCGGAGCGTCTCCGGGTCGGCCCGCTGCAAAAGCAGCTTCTGTGCCATCTCCTCCAGCGTGCTGGCGGCCTCCGCCGCCGGCACGTCGTCGGGCAGCGCCCGCACCAGCACCGTACCGTCGCCGAAGTCCTCGCACCGGAAGCCGCAGCGCTCCAGCAGCGGCAGGTTCTCCAGCACGGCGCTGTACTCCTCCCCGCTGAGCGTCACAGCGGCGGGTGTCAGCAGCTGCTGCTCCATGGGCGGCACGGGGCTGGCCTTCAGCGCGTCGAACCGGACGCGCTCGTGGGCGGCGTGCTTGTCGATAAGCCACACCGCGCCGTCGCCGTCCTCGCAGATAATATAGGTCTTCAGCACCTCCCCGGCGATGCGCCAGGGCGCTTCCTCCCGCGCCGGCGCGTCCGGCAGCTCGATGGTCTGCTGCTCCGGCTCAGGCTCGGGAGCAGCCGCGGGCGGCGTGATATAATACACCGTGCCGGGCCGTGCCGTCGGCGCGGTGAAAGCCTTCCCCGGCTCGGGGGCGACATCCCGCACCTCCGGCACCGGCGCGGCCGGTGCGGGTACGGGAGCAGGAACAGGCGTATACGTCCGCGCCGGGGCAGAGCCGATGGCCCTCCCTGCCGGGAGCTCCACGGCGTTCTTCGGCGAGGGAGTATCGGGCCGTGCGCGGAACTCGACGGCGGTCATAGCCTGGAAGAAGGGCTTCTCCGCCGGCTTGGGCGGCCTGCCCTCCTCATCCAGCGCGGAGGTGACGGTGTGGTACACCGCGTCGAACACCGTCTTGTCCGACACGAACTTCACCACGGTCTTGGCCGGGTGGACGTTCACGTCCACCGCGTCCGCCGGCAGGGTGATGTGCAGCACGCAGCCGGGGAACTTGCCCTTCAGCAGCCGGTTGCGGTAGCCCTCCTCCACGGCGGCGGTCAGAAGCTGGCTCTTCACCAGCCGCCCGTTGACAAAGAACAGCTGCCGTGCCCGCGTGCCGTGGCCTGCCAACGGCTTGGTCACGAAGCCGCTGACCTTCACGTCGCCGTTGCTGCCGGACACCGGCAGCAGGGACAGGGCGAACTCCCGGCCCAGCGCGGCGTACACGGCGGGCAGCAGCTCGCCGTTTCCCGGCGTGTGCAGCACCTCCTGTCCGTCCCGCAGCAGCTTGAAGGACACATCCGGGTGGCTCAGCGCCAGCTGTGTCACCACGGCGGAGGCCGCCGCGCCCTCGGCGCTGTCCTTTTTCATGAATTTCATCCGGGCGGGCGTGTTGTAAAACAGGTCGCGGACGCAGACGGTGGTGCCCACCGGGCAGCCCGCCGCCGTCACCTCACCGGGCACGCCGCCCTCCAGATGCAGCATCGCCCCGGCGTCGGAGGACGGCTCGCGGGAGAACACGTCCAGCCGCGACACGGCGGAGATGGCGGCCAACGCCTCACCCCGGAAGCCCAGGGTGTGGATGGCGGCCAGGTCGGAGGCGGTGCGCAGCTTGCTGGTGGCGTGGCGCAGGAACGCGGTGGGCAGCTGGTCCGCCGCCATGCCGCAGCCATTGTCGGTGACACGCAGGTAGGTCAGTCCGCCCTTTTCCAGCTCCACGGACACGGCGGACGCCCCGGCGTCCAGCGCGTTCTCCAGCAGCTCCTTGCACACGCTGGCGGGGCGCTCCACCACCTCGCCGGCGGCGATGAGGTCGGCGATATGGGCGGGCAGTTGTTGAATTTGGGGCATAAAAGCGCCTCCCTCTTTCAGTCAGTCTATGGCCACATTTCGTAGGGGCGGACGACTCTGTCCGCCTACCGCGCTATTGCAGCTTGCTTTTCAGCTCGTACAGCAAATTCAGCGCCTCCAGGGGGCTGAGCGCGTCCACCTGGGTGCGCCGGATGGCGGCGGCCACGTCGGCCTCCGCCATATCGGCCAGGGACACCTGCTCGTCAGGGTCGGCCGGTGCGGCGGGACGGCCCGACTCACTCTCCAGCTCCCGCAGGATCTCCCGGGCGCGGGACAGCACGCTGTCCGGCAGTCCGGCCAGCTTGGCCACCTCGATGCCGTAGCTGCGGTCCGCGCCGCCGGGCACGATCTTCCGCAGGAAGATGATCTCCTCGCCCCGGGCGTGGACGGCGATGTTGTAGTTCCGGACGGTGGGCAGCGTCTGCTCCAGCGCCGTCAGCTCATGGTAATGGGTGGCGAACAGCGTCTTGGCCTTCAGCTTTTGGGCGCAGTACTCCAGCACCGCACGGGCGATGGACATTCCGTCGAAGGTGGATGTCCCCCGGCCTATCTCGTCCAGAATGAGCAGGCTGTTCTTTGTGGCGCAGCGCAGCAGCTCCGACACCTCCGTCATCTCCACCATGAACGTGGACTGTCCGGCGGACAGGTCGTCACTGGCACCGATGCGGGTGAAGATGCGGTCCACCACGCCGATGTGGGCGCTCTGCGCCGGGACGAACGACCCGATCTGCGCCATGAGCACGATCAGCGCCACCTGGCGCATATACGTGGACTTACCGGCCATGTTCGGGCCGGTGATGATGCTCACCCGGTCGTCCTTCGCACCCATGTGGGTGTCGTTGGGGACGAAGAACGCATCGCCCCGCATTTTCTCCACCACCGGGTGACGGCCGTCGTGGATCTGGATCACACCGCTCTCGTCCACGGTGGGACGGCAGTAGTTATGCTGGGCCGCCGTCTCCGCCAGGGCGCACAGCGTGTCCAGCTGGGCGATAAGGGACGCCGCCAGCTGCACCCGCGCCACCTGGGCGGCGATGTGGGTGCGCAAAGCGGTGAACAGGTCGTATTCCAGCGCCGCGTCCCGGTCAGAGGCGGTGAGCACCTCGTGCTCCAGGTCCTTCAGCTCCTGGGTGATGAACCGCTCGCCGTTCACCAGCGTCTGCTTGCGTATGTAGTCCTCCGGCACCTGGTCGCGGAAGGAGTTGGACACCTCGATATAGTACCCGAACACCTTGTTGTACCCCACCCGCAGCGTGCGGATGCCGGTCTTTTCCTTTTCCCGGGCCTCCAGCTCGGCGATGAAGCCCTTGCCGCCGGACAGGATGCCCCGCAGGCGGTCCACCTCCGGGTGGAAGCCCCTGCGGATCATGCCGCCCTCCCGCACGGAGAACGGCGGCTCGTCCACCAGTGTCCGGGCGATCTGTCCGGACAGGTCGTCCAGCGTCTCCAGCTTGTCGTTCAGCGCCGCCAGCGGGCCGGCGGTAAACGCGTCCAGCTGTGCCTTCACCGCCGGCAGCTGCTCCATAGAGCTGCGCAGGGACACCAGCTCCCGCCCTCCGGCCGTGCCGAAGGAGATGCGGCCCATGAGCCGCTCCATGTCGCCGATGCCGCTGAGGGCCAGCCGCAGCTCCTGCCGGGCCATGTCGTTGTCCACCAGCGATGCCACGGCGTCCAGCCGCCGGTCAATGGCCACCGGGTTCAGCAGCGGCTGCTGCAGCCACGAGCGCAGGTTGCGCGCGCCCATAGGCGTCTTGGTCTTGTCCAGCACCCACAGCAGACTGCCCCGCTTCTCCTTGGTGCGCAGCGTCTCCGTCAGCTCCAGATTGCGCCGCGCGGTCACGTCCAGCTCCATGTACGCGCCGGTGCGGTAGCACTCCAGCTCGTCCAGATGGGTCAGATCGGTCTTCTGCGTCTCATAGAGGTAGCTCAGCAGCCCGCCCAGCGCCAGCAGCGCCGCCGGATCATTCCGGGGCAGGCGGGCCAGCGCGTCGTCGCCAAACTTGGCGCGTACCTGCTTCTCGGCGGCGTTGGGGTTGAACCGGGCGGCGGCCAGCCGCTCCCGGTGGCAGGGGAACCGCTCCGTCAGAGCGGTGGTCAGGTCGGGGTCGTAAAAGGCCGCGTCGTTCAGCACCGTCTCCGCGGGGGAAAAGCGCCCCAGCTCGTTCACCAGTCCCCGCACCCGGTCTGCGCCGGTGAAATATGTCACCTGTGCCCGGCCGGTGGAGATGTCGCAGGCCGCCAGCCCCGCGCCGGTGTCGCTGAGGTACACGCCGCACAGATAGTTGCTGCGCCCCGCGTCCAAACAGGCATCGTCCAGCACCGTGCCGGGGGTGACGGTGCGGATCACGTCCCGCTTCACCAGCCCCTTGGCCGCGGCGGGGTCCTCCGTCTGCTCGCAGATGGACACCTTGTAGCCCTTGGCGATGAGCCGGGCGATATAGCCGTCGGCGGAGTGGTACGGCACGCCGCACATGGGGATGCGCTCCTCGTCGGACTTGGACTTGTCCTTGTCCCGGGTGGTTAGGGCCAGATCCAGCTCCTTGGAGGCGGTGCGGGCGTCAGGGCCGAACATCTCGTAGAAATCGCCCAAGCGGAAGAACAGCAGGGAATCCGGGTTCTGCTGCTTGATGTCCATATATTGGCGCATCATAGGGGTCAGCTCGGCCATAAACGTCCTCCTTTATACCAGCTCTCCGAACAGCGCCCAGGTGTTGCTGTCGGTGATCTTCACGTCGTGATATGTGCCGACGGCGGACTTGTCCCCCACCAGGTGGACCAGCCGCCCTCCGGCGGTGCGGGCCGTCAGCGGCCAGCGGGTGTCGTCGCTCTCGCCGTCCACCAAACAGCGCAGGGAGCGGCCCACATAGGCCGCGTGCAGCTCCTCGGAGATGCGGTTCTGCGTGTCGCACAGTCGGTCGAACCACTTCTGCTTCTCCTCCCGGGACACGGGGTCGTCCATCCTCGCCGCCGGTGTGCCCGGCCGGGGAGAGAAAATGAACGTGAACAGCGCGTCGAACCGCACCTGCTCCACCAGCGCCACCGTCTCCATGGCCTCCGCCTCCGTCTCGCCGGGGAAGCCGATGATCACGTCCGAGGTCAGCACCAGCTCCGGCATGACCTTCCGGGCGTAGGTAATGAGCTCCAGATACTTCGCCCTGTCATAGGGCCGGTTCATGGCCCGCAGCACCCGGTCGCAGCCGGACTGCACCGGCAGGTGCAGCTGCTTGGCCACATGGCGGCTCCGGGCCATGGCATCAAACAGCTTGTGGGTGGCGTCCTTGGGCTGGGAGGACATGAAGCGGATGAGATAGTCGCCGTCGATGGCGTCCAGCGCCGTCAGCAGGTCGGCGAAATCATAGGGCGTGTCCAGATCCTTGCCGTAGGAGTTCACGTTCTGCCCCAGCAGCGTGATCTCCTTGAAGCCGTCGGCCACCAGCTGGCGGACCTCGGCGATGATCTGCTCCGGGTCGCGGCTGCGTTCCCGGCCGCGGACGTAAGGGACGATGCAGTAGGAGCAGAAGTTATTGCACCCGTACATGATGGACACCCACGCCCGGGTGCGGCCCTCCCGCACCACCGGCATCCCCTCAGCGATAGCGCCGTGCTCATCCGCCACGGAGAACACACGGCCGCGGCGAGTATAGACCTGATATAAAAGCTCCGGGAACTTCCACAGCGCCTGGGGGCCGAATACCAGATCCACGTGGCGGTAGGACTGCCGGACCTTTTCGGCCACCTCCGGGCGCTGGGCCATGCAGCCGCACAGGCAGATGACCTGCTCCGGGTCGGCCTTCTTCGTATGGGTCAGCGCGCCCAGCGTGCCGTAGACCCGCTTTTCCGCGTGGTCGCGGATGGCGCAGGTGTTCAGCACCACCACGGCCGCCCGGGCGGGATCGTCGGTGAAGCCGAAGCCCATGGCCTCCAGCATACCCATGATATGCTGGCTGTCGGCCACATTTTGTTGGCAGCCGAAGGTGTCCACCATCGCCAGCGGCGGCACGGCGTGGCCCTCATGCAGCACCCGTATTTTCTGTTCAAACTCCCGCTGCCGCTCCAGCTGCTCCTGCGGGATCAAAACCTCTTTTCTGTCCAAGGGAGACCTCCTCGCCCCGCGGACGCGGAGCGTATGTTTTAATGAGGTATTATACCATATTTATACCGGCAATACAAGAAATCGACAGAGAAAAATTGCCCGAGAAAATGGGGCGTACGCTATACGCACGCCCCATTTTTATCCACTTATCGGCTCAGCTTGAAGTAGTCGCCGGAAGCGGCCAGATTGCTCATCTCCGTCAGCACCAGAATGTCCGTGGACTCGTCGGCCAGGGACTGCATACTGTCCCGGTAATACCGCAGGTCGATCATGGTGATGGTCTCGTAATCCCCGGTGAGGAACGGCACAAAGGCGTTGGCGAAGGAGTCCTTCACCAGCAGCAGATGTTTGCCGTTTTCCACGCCGGTGGTGATGACGGTCTTGCCGTAGTTGCCGCCGAGGAACAGCTCGTACTTGTCCTTCCGCTCCAGGGCGGACAGGTCGTACAGCGTACCGTCCTCGCCGTCGCACACCACGCTGTCCACGGCGATCTCCGGCGCGTAGTACACGCTGTCGTACACGCTGTCCGGCAGCAGCACCTTGGAGTACAGCGTGCCGCGGAAGCGGTCGCTGGCCAGCGTCAGGTCGTAATGGCGGACCGCGTGGCCGGTGGCCGCGGCCCACTGCTCATACACCGCCTGTGCGCCCATGGTGGTCCAGTGGTGGTCTGTGTGGTAGTAGGGATCGTCCTCCGCCGAGAGCGTTTGGCGGCTGTCCAGCAGCGCACCACCCAGCGTGTCGGACAGCACGGTGAAGGCACGGTCCTCGTTGTAGAAGGGTGCATTTTCCGGCAGCTTGCCGGAGAGCACACTGCCGGGGTTGGGGACGATCAGTGCCGTACAGGCCTTGTCGCCGTTGGCATTGAAGAAGTCCCGGATATATCCGGCGTTCTTCGCAAGGCTCGTCCAGTCGAAGCTGTCGTCTGTGACCCTGGCGAAGTAGCGTCCGTCAGCGCCCAAATAGGTGTTGCTGATGTCCTCCTTGCCCTCCGCCCGCTGCAGGAGGGAGCGTGCGGCCGTCCACACATCCCGGAGGATGATCTGGTCGCTGGTGTAGTTCTCCGTATCGGTCATGAATTTACCGGACATCACGTTGTCCCACGTCAGTTTGGGCGTCAGCTGGAGGTAGCGGTTCTCGTTCTCAGAGAACGCCCGATCGGGGGTCAAGAAAAAGCTGCCTGCGGACAGGGCCAGAATAATGGCGGAAATGGCGATCAGCGGCGCAAGGCCGGTTCTTTTTTTCATAACGCCGCCTCCTTAAAAACGGAAATACAGGAACGGATTGTAGCTGTCGCCCACCAAGAAGGCGATGGACACCAGCAGGACGATGACCGTCCACACCGTCCGCAGCCCGTCGGACAGGGCCGGGGACAGGGTCTGCTCCCGTTTTTCCCACAGCCGCTTGGGCAGGCTGGTGCAGCCCACCACGGCCAGCACCAGCAGCAGCCAGTCGCACCGCAGCAGATAGGCGGAGGTGGTGTCCCACAGCGGGCCGGAGAACAGGCGGCTCAGGTATGCGCCCAGCTGGGCAAAGTCGGTGATGGCGAACAGCACCCAGCCCAGCACGAAGCACAGGCAGGTGTAGATGTGGCCCACGAACCGGGGCACTCTGTCCAGCCAGCGCAGCAGAAACGTCTTTTCCAAAATCAGCAGCACGGCGTAATACACGCCCCACAGCACGAAGTTCCAGCTCGCCCCATGCCACAGCCCGGTGAGAAACCACACGATGGTGATGTTCAGCAGCTGGCGGGCCAGCCCCTTACGGTTGCCGCCCAGCGGGATATAGACGTACTCCCGAAACCAGGTGGACAGGCTGATGTGCCAGCGCCGCCAGAACTCGGTGACGGTGCGGGACTCGTAGGGGTAGTTGAAGTTTTCCAGAAAGTGGAAGCCGAAGAAATGGCCCAATCCGATGGCCATGTCGGAATAGCCGGAGAAGTCGAAATAGATCTGGAACGTGAACGCCAGCGCACCCAGCCACGCCGTGGTGACGGAGGGGGCGGACATGGCGGAGATGTCCTCCCATATCGCACCCATCTGATTGGCCAGCAGTACCTTCTTGCCCAGGCCGATGACGAACCGCTGCAGGCCCTCGCTGGCCAAAGGGATCGTCTCCCGCCGGTGCTCCAGGTCGTAGGCCACCGTCTTATACTGCACGATCGGTCCGGCGATGAGCTGGGGGAACAGCGTCACATACGCGCCGAAGTCGATGATGTTCCGCTGGGGTGGCACGAGACCGCGGTACACGTCGATGGTGTAGCTCATGGTCTGGAACGTATAGAAGGAGATGCCGATGGGCAGCAGCAGCCCCAGGGCGGGGATGGCCGTGCCCAGCAGTCCGTTCAGGTTATCGATGGCGAAGTCCGTGTACTTGAAGAAGCCCAGAATGGCCAGGTTGCCCACCACGGACACGATCAGCATCGCCTTCGCGCCGCTCTCCCGGCCCTTGGCCCGGAAATGGCCGATGGCCAGACCGTTGCAGTAGTCAAACACGGTGGAGAACAGCATGATGGAGATATACTTCGGCTCGCCCCAGCCGTAAAACAGCAGGCTGAACACCAGCAGCAGCGCGTTGCGCAGCCTCCGGGGGCAGATATAGTACAGAATGGCGGCCAGCGGCAGGAATGCCAGCAGGAACGTGGTGCTGCTAAAGACCATGTGGAGGGTTCTCCTTTGTGGATGATTTCAGAAGAGCTTCATCAGTTTGCCGAAAAACGTTTCACTTGTAAACGGCAGTTCTTTTGCGCAGGGAGAGCTCGAGGGGGGCGAAGCCCGCCTCGAATGGGATCAAATGTCGCGCAAAGCCTTGCTTTGCAAGGCGTGCGTGGAGCGAAGCGACTATTTTCGTGCCGCAGGGCGGCACAAAAATAACGACATTATTTCAGGCTGTTGAAAAAGCCTTTGGCTTTTTCAACAGCCTGAAGAGGGCAAGCCCGCCCTGTCAGGGGGTGTTATTTTACGCCGTTCAGCTTGCCGATCTGATAGCTGCCGCGGATAGCGGACAGGTTGTTCACAAACAGCACGTCGCTGACGCCCTTGCTCCGGGCCAGCGCGGTGATACTGCCGGTGTAGTAGCGGTAGTCGACGACGTACACCGTCTGGTAGTGGTCCACCAGGAACGGCACGAAGGCGTTGCCGAAGGACTCCTTCACCACGATGCAGGCCGAACCGTCGGTCAGGTCCGGGTTTTCAATGACGGTGTAGGGGTTATCTCCCATGATGAACGTGCCGTATTTCAGGCTGGCCGCGGCGGTGGACTCGTCGAAGATGACCTTGCCGCCGGTGAGGCTGCTGTTCTCGTTGCTGCCGTACTCCATGTGGGCGTCGGCGCTGAGGGGATGGTAGGCGTTCACCGTGTCCGGCGTGGCGGACATGGCATCGGGCTTGCCGGCATCCTTATAGAACGAGCCCAGGAAGCCGGGATACTGGCTGATCTCGTACTCGCTCAGCTCATGGGGGGTGATGCCCTTGGCGGCGCAGAACTGGACGTAGGCGTAGTACGCGCCCAAAGCCGTCCAGTGATGGTCGGTGCGGAAGTAGATGTACTCGTTCCGGTGGGCCATCAGCGTGTCGTGAAGGGGTACTGCTTTTACATTGTTCCCCATTCCCGTCAAAATATCCTTCTCAGCCTGGGCCTGGTCGCTGCCGGGAATATCGCTGTACAGGCTGTCGGGCAGGGTGATGCCGCTGGACAGAGGGATGGCCATCACGTACACTGTGGCTGTGCCGCCGAGGTCGTCGGCCACGCCGTTGACGATCTGCTGGTACTTCTCCGCCAGGCTGCCCACGTAGTTATACATCTCGTAGCCGGTGTTGCCCACCACATACACGCCGCCGGACTGGTAGGGCGTGTCGCTGGTGGTGATCGTCCCGGAGGCGGGCCGGGTGGGATCGTCCAGCTGGCTGCCGTCCGTCTTGCCGGAGGTGTCAGGCTTGTCGGTGCTGCCCGGCAGGGTGTCGCCGTTGTCCGGGTCGACCGGCACGTCCGGCGTATCGCTGCCGGTATCGTCCGGCTCGGCGGGCTGAATCACATCTGTGCCGGGCGCATCGTCCGGCTTGGCCTTGTCCTTTTCAAATACGCTGGTGAAGATGGCCAGCACGGCCACCACCAGCGCCACGGCGGCGATCAGAAGCAGCAGCGCCGCACCGCCGCTGTGACGCCGGGGATACCCGTCCCGGCTCATGCCGTGTACTCCTTGATGACGGCGCTGGCGGTGCTGGTGTCGGAGGTGACGCACAGGACCACGCACGTGCCGTAGGTCTCAAAGATCGCGCCGTCCAGCCGGGCCACTTCGTCGGGCTGGTAGCGGCCTGCCTCCTGCTTCTGGGTATCCAGATAGGACTGGATGGACACCTTCACCGCGGCGGCGTCGGTCTTGTCGTAGCACTGGACCACGAAGATCTCCTCGGAGGTAGCGCCGGCGGACATATACGCGCCCACCTCGCACTTCGCCGGCAGCTCGATGTAGAAGCCCAGGTCGTCGGCGGAGACGGCCTTCATCTCGCTGTCGAACTGTACCCGCTGGGCCAGGGCGTCAGCCAATCCGGCGGCGTCCACGGTGGCGGAAGTCTTGCTGCCGCAGGCGGCCAGGGTGAAAACGGCCATCACCGCCAGCAGCAGAGAAATAATACGTTTCATAGATCCTTTCCTCACTTTGCCTCAATAGTTGCCATCACATAGGGATGTGCTGGCAATATAACATTATAGTACAAACCCCCGGAAAGTAAAAGGGGGTAAATGCAAACGGCCCGTTAATTTTTACCGGGCTGTCCTCTGCTGTCCGTATAGACGGAAGAAAGAAGGAAAAAGTTCCGCGGAAAAAACGGCATCGCCTGCGGCGATGCCGTTTTTTATCAGAAGTCTACCGTGCCGTCCCGCACCCGCAGGTCGTAGGGCTCGAATACCACCTTGCGGTAACCGTCCAAGTCTATCTTCACACCAGTCCAGTCGCTGTGGATCTCGCCGTTCTGCTTGATGAGGATGTCGTACAGAATGTCGTAGGTCACGCCGTCGTCGCCCTTCTCCACGATGGTGGAGTAGGGCAGCGTCTTGTGGTACGTCATGTGCAGGCCCTTGTACTCGAAGTGGAAGCCGTTGCGCATCCGGCAGCCGTCCAGCCCCTTGTAGGTGAACAGCCGTTTCAGATCCTGCAGGATCTTGTCGTTGCCCTCCTCGTACAGGTTCTCCGGCGTGGTCTCCGTGTAGTCGTAGCGGAACTGGATGGGGATGCGGTAGGGCAGGAAGCGCTCCACGTAGTCCACCAGCTTTGCCGCCGGATAGTTCTTATACAGCACGCAGTTGATCCGGGTGGGACAGGCGATCCTTCCCAGCACCTCGTCGGGGCTTTCCTCCACGTAGTGCTGCAAATGGCGGGAGATATTCATGCAGGTGATCTTGTCCTTATTCCGCTCCGTAAAGGCCAGCATCTCCTCGAAGGGCGTGTGGGCCTGGGCGGGGAACGTGGTGTTGATATAGATCTTGTGGGTGGCAGGGATGGCGTCCAGCATCCTCTGCAGGGCGTTCAGATCCGCCAGCGGCTCGCCGCCGGTGAACACGAAATCGCACCGGGGCGTGATGCCGTCCATGATGCGGATGCTCTCCAAAATCTTCTCCAGGCTGAACCCGGAGCAGTCCGTGTATTCTTTTTTGTTGATGCAGAACGGGCAGTGGTTCTGACAGTCGTAGGGGACGAATACCGTCACAGTAGCGCCGCCCTCCCGCGTTTTATAGGGATGAGTCATGTTGTTGGCAACCTCTCATGTAAATGTACGCAGAACATTGTATATCAAAATGCCCGGGAAAGCAAGGAAAACCTGCCCTTCTTCCCTGTTAATTTATCTGTTTGGCACAAAAAGCGGGGGACGCGGCATCCGCCGCGTCCCCCCGAGACTGTCAAAAACCTATGCTGCGAGTTTCGATGAGTGAGCAGCGGGGGAGCTTGAGGGGGCAAGGCCCGCCTCAAATCAGATAAACCGCCGCCAA